>Ga0114979_10000136_pt1 | contig 45736 bp, 43 predicted proteins | sample S_140625_EF_Meta_FD_87315 | JGI IMG/M metagenome (GOLD analysis project Ga0114979, IMG submission 87315) | Freshwater microbial communities from Lake Simoncouche, Canada to study carbon cycling - S_140625_EF_MetaG | ecosystem: Environmental > Aquatic > Freshwater > Lake | place: Lake...
ATTCCCAAACTCAGCCCATCCTTCAAGTACACGCTCAAGATGGGGGCCGATGTCTCGTCGATCGTCAATGGGGTGCCATTTGGTGGCACAAATCCCTTGCTGAACTTCGAGATCTCTCAATGGCAAGGTACCAGCGTCAATTCGGCCAACTCGCAAACCAAGTCGGTTCAAGTCGGTGGTCGGAGCCTCTCTCGTTTGACCGGGCTGACGATTGACCCGGGCGGCCGCATGGTTGCCAGCTATTCAAATGGGGACATCACGTACGGAAGCCGTCTTGCGTTGGCTTTGGTTCCAGCGGAGAACGGCCTTATTCCGGTCGGAGCGAACCTTTACCAGGAAAGTTACTTCTCGGGACCTTCAACGATCGGCAACCCGGGAGATCCTGGGTTTGGCACGATTCGCTCTGAAACAGTCGAGGATTCAAACCTCGATTTGGCCCAAGAGCTGGTGAAGTTGACGCAGTTGCAGCGGGTTTATCAGGCTAATGCCAAGACGATCTCGTCCGCGGACGAATTGCTGAAGACCTTGCTGCAGATTTGATCGACACTGACTCGCTAAGACTTTACGGACTAGAGAACTAATGGATCGCGCAGCCTTTACCGCGATGACCGGCGCAAAGTACGCCGTAGACCTGCTAAGCGTGACGTCAAATAACCTGGCGAACGCCGGGACGGCGGGTTTTCGGGAGCAACTTGCTTTCTTCCGTTCCGTACCATTGGAGGGGGAGGGCGCACCAACGCGCACCTTTGCGATGGGGTGGACTCCGTTCGCGAAGCTTAGTGAAGGGGTTATGGAGCCGACCGGGGTTCCAACCAATGCAGCAATTGACGGACCGGGCTGGTTTGTGGTCCTTCGTCGGGACGGCACCCAAGGGCTGACCCGAAGCGGCGCATTTCGGGTTATTGAGGGCAAACTTTGCCTTACGGATGGCGTGCCCGTTGTTTCCGCTGGTGGGGGATCGATTGCCGTGCCTACCGGGGCTGAGATCGATATCTCGGATGACGGCAACGTCAACGCGAAGTTTGCAACCAATCCGGTCACCACGCAGTTGTTGGGGCGTTTGAAGGTGGTCAACCCGCCCAAGAACACTTTGCTCCGTGACGGCGACGGATTTTTCGTGACCCTCGACAAGCGGGTGGAACAACAGGTTGAGGATCCCACGATCAAGGTTCGTGGCCGATACCTTGAAACCAGCAACGTGAATTCGGCAAATTCTCTGCTTCAGATCATCGTCGACAGCCGCGCTTTTGACATGAACATGAAGGTCGTTCAGACCGTCAGCGAAAACGAAAAGGCCGCCAACTCATTGATCGGCCGCGCGCGTTAATCCATTTGAAATTTCAGGAAGACTGATCTCATGATTCGCTCACTATTTGTTGCAAAGACTGGTCTTGATGCCCAACAGACGAGTCTAGACATCATCGCCAATAACCTGGCTAACGCCTCGACTACGGGTTACAAGCGTTACAAGGGTGTGTTTGAAGACATGCTCTATCAAACGATGCGATCAGCTGGTACGCGGACGGACGGCGAGAACGTTGCACCAACCGGTTTGCAAATGGGTACCGGTGCACGTGCTGCGGCTTCCCAGCCCATTTTTACACAGGGTGTATTGCAGCGTACCGGTAATCCGCTTGACTTGGCGATCGATGGCAACGGGTTTTTCCGGATCGATCTCGGCAACGGGTTGGTTGGCTACACCCGAGATGGAAACTTCACCAAAGACGCGCAGAATCGTCTAGTGACTGCGATGGGTTATCCCGTAGCGGACTTCACCATTGATGCGACTGCAACGGCGGTCAATATTGCAGCGTCAGGTGAAGTGACGGTCACGTTACCAGGTCAGTCGGCGCCGCAGCAGGCTGGTGTGCTCAATACTGTGACCTTTGCTAACCCAGGTGGTTTGAGCGCGATCGGCGGCAATATTTTTATTGAAACCGCAGCCTCTGGTGCGCCCCAGTCGGGCGCACCCAATGCCGGTGGTCGTGGAGCGCTCAAGCAGTTCTACACTGAAGGCTCGAATGTGAACGTGGCTGAAGAATTGATCTCGATGATTCAGGCCCAGCGTGCCTATGAGATCAATACCCGTTCAATCCGGGCCTCCGACGAAGTACTTCAGAAACTCACCTCCCTCTGATCCCTATGCCAAATCTCGCCCGGTTATGCGTTGTCGTTCTGTCGGCGGTGTCTGTGCTGGGCGGCTGTTCGACCGCAGAGCGCTCGATTCAGCCTTGGGCCGCATCGACTGCGCGCCCCCAGGTCGGGTCGGTTGCGCCCGTCGGAAACGGCAGTTTATTTCCTCAAGTCGCGCTGGCCGGCGGGGCTGCGGGTGGCTGGAGGCCGCTGTTCGAAGACCGCCGCGCGCGTCAGGTCGGAGATACGTTAACCGTTTCGATTGACGAATCGACTTCAGCTTCAAAAGCGGGTGGGAATAAGGCCGAACGCAAAAGCAATTTGGACCAGTCAGTGACGGGTGCGACGGCACTCAAGCGTTTCCCGGCGCAATTGGCCAAGGCTGGCGTTACTTATTCCAGCACGTCGGCTTTTGACGGGAAGGGCGAGACCAGCGAAAACAACTCGTTCGTCGGAGCGATGTCGGTGACGGTCCTCGATGTCCTTGCCAACGGTAACCTCGTCGTCGCTGGCGAAAAGCAAGTCGCCATCGGCGATAGCGAAGAGTTCATTCGTTTTTCCGGTGTGGTTAACCCGACGATGATGATCGGGAACTCCGTTCGTTCAACCCAGGTTGCGGATGCCCGTGTTGAATATCGCAGCCGCGGGACCGTTGACGATGCAATGCGTCCAGGCTGGTTCAGTCGTGCCTTCAATGTCGTGAACCCTTTCTAATGGTTCGCCCGCAGTTGTCTTCCGTGCGCTCGTTCTTCTTGAGTGTGGGTGGCTGGATCGTCCTGTTCGGTGCCGCTATTGCGCTGACAACGAATTCCTCCCACGCAATCGAACGTATCAAAGAAGTGGCCTCAATTTCTGGCGTTCGGTCGAATCCACTGGTTGGCTATGGACTCGTCGTTGGCCTGGATGGCACGGGGGACCAGACCACTCAGGCGCCGTTTACTGGGCAGTCGGTTCGGTCGATGTTGGAAACCCTCGGGGTTTCGCTGCCGCCCGGCACCGCGCAATTGCGTAATGTGGCAGCGGTACTCGTCACCGCTGATTTACCCCCCTATGTCCGACCCGGCCAACGGATGGACATCACGATTTCGTCGATCGGCAACGCAAAAAGTATCCGCGGTGGGACCCTGATCATGACGCCGTTGCGAGCAGCCGACGGGCAGATTTATGCCGTCGCTCAGGGCAATGTGATTGTGAGTGGTTTTGGTGCTGCGACATCGAAAGCCAGTACGGTTGTTAATCATTTGTCGGTCGGTCGCATACCGGATGGGGCAATTATTGAGCGCGCGGTTCCGCCGGCCTCGGGCCCTCTTGATCTGGTCACTCTCGAGCTTCGTCGGAACGATTTTGCCCTCGCTCAGGCGGTCACGGATGCGGTCAATCTTGCTTTTGGGCCGGATACTGCGGTACCTGTAGACAGCCGGGCCGTTAATGTGAGGACGCCGTCGGACCCCGGGCGCCGAGTCGGTTTTCTGGCGAAGTTAGAAGCGCTTCAAATCGGAGCCACTCGCGATGCAGCCAGGGTTGTGGTGAATGCCCGCACCGGTTCGGTCGTGATGAATCAGACGGTGACGATCGAGAACTGCGCGATCGCCCATGGTGGACTGACCGTCAAGATTAACAAAGAGCCAGTGGTCAGCCAGCCCAATGCTTTCTCCCAGGGCAAAACGGTTGAGACCTCGAAAGATACGATTGAGATCACCCAGGCGGAATCTGCGCTGGTTGAGGTGAAACCCGGTGCCAATCTGTCGGACGTGGTGCGTGCGATCAATTTACTCGGTGCGAACCCGCAGGATTTGATTGCGATTCTGCAGGCCATGAAGATGGCGGGTGCTCTTAAAGCTGACCTTGAGGTGATTTGATGGCGATGGACCCTCTTACGGCGCTGGGCGCCAAAATCGGCGGGCCAGCAGCGGATGAGTCAACCCGGGTGCAACGCGGGATCGATTACATTTTTGCCCTTGAACTGGTCAAGGCCATGAAAGCCGGCTCAATCGACAGTGGTAACTCGGCCCTGGGGTCTGGTGCTTACGGCGATATGGTCACCGAAGCGCTCGCGAGTTCATTGGCGGCTAGCGGTGGGCTCGGTTTTGGCCGTTATATGGTGAAACAGTTGGAGGCCCGCAAGGCCTCGATTGCGGCGGCAGACGCAGAGGCGGCCGAAGAGGTTTCACGGCAAGTCAATGTTGATAAGGCGTCACCGGCGGATGGGACGCCGGGCGCTGGTTTTAATCCCCTGGCTCGATAACGGCCGGGATCATTCACGCAGCATTATTTCGGACGATTTCCCATGGCAGGCATCTCAGCCCTCAACATCGCGGCAACGGCGCTCGCAGCGAATCGCATCGCGATGGATGTTTCGGCAAATAACGTTGCCAATGCTTCGACTCCTGGATATTCGAGACAGCGCGTCATTATTGGTGACCTGGTCAAGGGCGGCGGTGCGGGCGCAAATGGTGTCGGGGTCGAATCGATTCGACGAAACGCATCGGAACTCATCGAACGTCAACGCCGCACCACTGCGACATCACTGTCGCAGGCTCAGTCACTGGGCGGGTATCTTAGTTCGATCGATGGATTGATGGGTGCGCCCGATGAGGGAATTGCCAAGGCACTGAACGGATTTTATTCCTCGGTCAATGACATTTCCCGCGAGCCAGAAAATCGGGCCTATCGTGCTGGTCTTCTCAATTCAATCTCGCTCGTCAAGGACCTCTACGCGCAACTCGATACTCGGTTAGGGGGGCTCCGTGACAATGCGCTGGCCGAGCGCACGGGGGTGGTTTCCCGAATTAATCAGATTGCCCAGGCATTGGCTTCGACCAACACCGGGATCGAACTGAACGTGGGGTCGGGCGCTGAGGCCTCCCCAGCGCTACTTGATCAGCGTGACAACTTGTTGCTGGAGCTGTCCAAGCTCAACGATGTTGAAGTCAATATCCAGAATAACGGGACGGTCAATGTCAAGACCATGACCGGGGCTAACCTTGTCACCGGTACCTCTTCGTCAACGTTGGCGAGTACCGAGATCGGTTCTGGCGGGACACTCGGTGCACTTGATCAATTGCTAAAAGGCGAACTGGCTGCTGTCACGCCAACTGCCAGTGGCCGGCTGGCCTCGTTGAACACCGTGTCGACGGCGAATCCCAATGAGTATTTTGAAGTCACCGATGCCACGGGTCAGCGCTTGTTCACTCGGACCTTGAGTATCGGTCTCGATAGCCTCGGCGTCTCTGCTGTCCAGCAAGCTAATATTGTTAACAATAACAATAACGGGATTACCGATACAAGAGTGTCTCTTGTATCGCCAGAGGGCTACACCATCTCGGGTGCTGACAACGCCGGCGCGAGGATCTCCGCGACGGCTCGGTTTGATACGCTGGGTGTCTCGGTGGATAGCGTTGAAACCACCGATGCCGACGGAAATATCCTATTACAGCCTGGGACTGTCAGGACGACTACCCCCGCTGTTACGGCAGATCTGACCAAACAGCCAACGCTGGGCACGCCGGTTACGACGGTTCAGAGTTACAAGTTCTATGTGGTTCGCTTCAATAATCCTCAAGGACTGACGGATCTCGGGAACGGGTATTTTGCCGAAACGGGTAACGCAGCCAAGGATTTCACTCAGATCCCGGTGACCAACCCCGTGACTACCCAGGTTGCGGGGGCAAGAGAAGCCGCTTTTCAGACTGCTTCAAATTGGGCCCGCTTGCGTGGTGTTTACGAAGGGTTCAAGTCCGACATCTTTCGGGCATTTGGGACGACGGTCGAAAATCTGACGCCCGCCAACATTTCGGAGTTTGAACTGCCGGGTGCCAATGGCGTTGTTGATTACCAACTCGTCGCTCGTGCGGCCAACAATCTCTTGGCTGGACGGACCCGGACCGAAACGGACATGACGCGTATGACCGGTGAGGTCGGGCAGCGCAAAGTGTCGAACGATGCGATCACCACTACCCTAACTTCGATGTCGACTCAAATCGAGACCGAACGTTCGTTAGTTAGTGGCGTCAGTATGGACGAAGAAGCGTTGGACCTTGTTCGCCTGCAACAAGCTTATGCGGCTGCGGCCAAGGTGGTCGACGTTGCAAACAAGATGTTCGACGACCTGATGGCAGCACTCTGACCGCTTTGAGAGTGTTTGAATATGTCGACGTTGTCTGTTAATCGCCCTTACATCTCGGAGCTTTGCTCATGACTCGCGTTGCCTTTGATAACAGCTACCGCACAGCGACCGACCAACTGGGGCTGGCAGCAAAGCGTTTGCAGACATCCCAAGAACAGTTGGGGTCTGGGCGACGGGTCACGAAGTCGTCGGACGATCCGATCGCGGCGCCTAAGATTCTTCAATTGTCGACGTCTTTGGCGCGTCTGGATGAATACGATCGAAACTTGAATTTTGCGGAAGAGCGGCTCTCCAAGCTGACGGATCAGTTGTCCCGCGTCGGAGATATGCTCAACAATCTCAAGGAGTTGTCGGTCCAGGGGAGTAGCGGGACCTATTCAGCGCAGGATCGCGCCGCGATGCGGACGACCGCAGAAAGTACGCTTGATCTAATTAACGGCTACATTGCCGCCGTTGGCGAAGGCCAACTTGGCGTTGATCGGACGTCGGTGGTCTCCGACGGTACAAAGATGCCAATCTCGTTGTCGACAACTGATTTGGCGGCATTAAAGACCTTGAGCACTGATTTGGGCAATCTGATCCGGCGAACACCGGCTAATCCAGCTGCGGATCCGCCTGTTGCAGCGGTAGATCCCTTGTCCGATGCGACCGGCTGGAATAACCTTCTAACGAAGGTCAATAACGAATTGACGCTCACAACGGATACGGGCGCGCTCGTCATGTCCGTGCGCTATGGTGCCCAGTATCAGCAAGTTGACAAGATTCGTGAAACTCGGGGGGCTTTAAGGCTCGATACCGAGAGAATCGTGTCAAACTTACGGGACGCCGATATGGGTTCTGTTGCGATTGCGTTGTCGCGTGATCAATCGGTCTTACAGGCCCTGCAGGCAAGTTTCGCTAAAATTCAGGGCATGTCGCTCTTCAGTTTTCTCCGTTAATTTTTCTTATAGGTCAGACCGATGACCCTTTTCGTTGGTTACATAATCACGATCATTTGTTGTCTTGGAGGCTACGCGGCTTCAGGAGGGCATTTGGCCACATTGGCTCAGCCTTACGAGGTGATCATCATCGTGGGCGCTGTGGTAGGGTCTTTTGTTGCCGGCAACAACACGCGCAACGTCAAACTCGTGCTTGCGGCTTTTCCGCTGGCCTTCAAGAACCCTGCGGCTAGCAAGCAAAAAAACCTCGATTTGCTGTGCCTCTTGTTTGAGATTCTCAACAAGATTCGCAAAGACGGGATGATGGCGCTTGAGGCGGATATTGAAGAGCCCGAAAAAAGCGCGATGTTCACCAAGTACCCAGAAGTCGAGCACGACCACCATCTGGTTGAGTTCATTACGGACTACTTGCGCATGATGCTGGGCGGTGCAATGAACTTGATTCAGCTCGAAGCATTGATGGAAACTGAGCTCGACGTTCACCACCAAGAGGCGCACTACCCAGCGACCGCGATTCAGAAGATGGCAGACGGACTTCCTGCGTTCGGGATTGTGGCGGCTGTGATGGGCGTGGTGCACACCATGGAATCAGTGGGATTGCCACCGGCAGAACTCGGTAAGCTCATTGCTGCTGCTCTGGTCGGGACCTTCCTGGGGATTTTGTTGTCATACGGTTTCGTCGGCCCGATTTCGGCAGCCCTCGAGCAGAAGGGAGACCTCGAAAGCAAAGCATTTCTTGCGACCAAGACCGTGCTTTTGGCCCACTTGAACGGATTCACGCCTCAAGCAGCGGTGGAGTTCGGGCGCAAGATTCTCTTCTCGGATCAGCGTCCAAGCTTCCGTGAACTCGATGAAGCCATGAAGGCGGTGAAAGGAAAGTAGTTGCGGCTTTTCAAGCCCAGTTAACTGACCCTTCATTACAACTATGCTGATGGCACGGAGCCCGCTCAATGGCCGGTGAGAAGGACAAAGATAAGGCCCCGATTGTCATCAAGCGGGTCAAAAAGGGCGGGCATGGCTTCCACGGCGGGGTCTGGAAGATTGCGTACGCGGACTTCGTGACCGCCATGATGGCTTTCTTCCTGCTGATGTGGGTGCTAGGGTCAACGACTCGTGGTGACTTGGCAGGGATCTCGGCCTATTTCCAAAACCCGTTACGGGTGGCGGTGGATGGAGGTGCCGGTTCGGGGGATGCAACCCGTCTGATCAAGGGCGGCGGCGAGAGCATGATGCATGCGCAGGGTCAAGAAGCGAAAGCGGATTCGGATTCGACTCAGCGCAGCAAATCAACGACAGCCGCGCAAGAGCCTGACGACGAAGCCCGCAAATTCCAATTCGACTCAAAGTCCAAGAACCCCGGGAGTACTCAAGGGGTTCCCGATGGTGTTGGTATGGAAAAGGGCGGAGCTCAAGGATCTAGCTCCGGAGCCGCTGGCGGAGCTCAAGGAGCCGCTCAGGGTGCTGCGGGTGGCGCTCAGGGTGCAGCCGGAGGCGCGCAGGGCGCTGCTCAGGGTGCAGCCGCCGCGGCAGCTAAAGAGAATGCCCAAGCTCAGCAGCAGGTCAAAGCTGAGATCGAGCGCGCGGTCAAATCAGACGGCGAACTGTCCAAAATCAAAAACCAGTTGATGATGGATATTACGTCGGACGGCTTACGCCTCCAGATCGTGGACGAGAAAAACCGCCCGATGTTTGAGAGTGGCGGAACGGTTCCGGCTGAACATATCCGCCGCTTGATGCGCATCATTGGGAAAGTGGTCGGTGAAACCAACTTCGCTATCAAGGTGGAAGGTCACACTGACTCAAAGGGAATCGGAAGCGATGCCGGGCGGGGCAACTGGGAATTGTCGACCGACCGTGCCAATGCGGCACGCCGCGAAATGGTGTCTGGTGGCCTGCGCGCTGATCAGGTTGCGCAGGTGGTGGGCTATGCGGACAAACTTCGGGTCAACAAAGAAGACCCAAGCGACCCGATTAACCGGCGCATTTCGATTACGGTGTTGGCCAACACGGCGGCTGGGCCCAAGACAAAAGCGCCCGGAACGGAGGTTCTTGGTGGGCTAAGCGGCGGCATCATGCCCGGGGCGACGCCATCGGGCCAGAACGCGCCTGGCGCTCCTCTGGCGCCCGGCTTGGCCGCGCCAACCCTTCCGGATTCTCCGCCGGCGATGGCGATCCGGCCTGAGATTAAGCGTGAAGTGCTGGAGGCCGCGCGGCGCGCGGGTGGAATCGAAATGCTGGCGCCGCTCCCTGCGGGTGCGCGCGGCAAGAGCGAACGCTGATTTTAATGTTGCGGTCTGTGCTGAGCCGGTTAGCGCCTGCAGCGACAATCGCGTCATTCGCCGGTTGGTATGCGGGTCTGCCGCTATTGGTCGTATGTCTGGTGTTGGCTTGCCTACCTGCCGACGTGCGCGCGGCTTCCGGCGCAGTGGTTAAAGCCAAGGCGGATGCCCATGGCAAAGGCGATGCCCATGGCAAGGCGGGCGCTGATTCGGCAGATCCCGACGCTCCAGAACCCGAAGAAGAAGATGCGGCCGTGGTCCTGCGCCGCCAAGAAGTTCCTGAGACGGCCGACGAAATTGTCCGTCTCTATCTGGCCCGGAATGAAGATTTGGTGCGCTTACAGGGTTGCCGCCAGCGTCCCAAGGGTTGCACGCCCGGGGTACAGCAGGCCATGCTGATTCGTTTGGAGCAGGCAAAAGAACTTATGGACGCGCTAGAACAGCGTGCCCGAAAACGTAAGGATATGCGCGCTGCAATGTGGCGTGGTCGGTTTGCGTTTGAGAACGGTGTGCGGATGGCTAATTCCGCGATCGACGTGACCGATCCTCAGCATCGGGATGTGGTGGTCCACATGCGCTCAAGGGCACGGCGAGAATTCAAGATTGCTTCAGACTGGCTTTCGGCGCCCTCCGCAATGGGTGATCCGGACGCCTGTTGGTATCTCGGCCGGGTTTGGGGCGAAGGCCTCAGCGGGACCCGCGACCCAGACATCGCGGCCAAACTGTTTCGCTGTGCGGCAATTGGCTATCGTGTGCGGGGCGATCTGGCGGCAGCGGTTCAGTCATTCCAGCGTCTGACTAAGCTTGTTGATCCGCGGCACCCGATGGCAGCCGAAGTCTACGCCCGGGTTTGGGCGGATGATTCCCGGTCTGCCAAAGGTCGCTCGCACGGATCGTCCGGTGATCACCATTAATTCATAAGCGAAGTTTGCAATGTCCAAGATTCTCCGTCCGCTTGCATGGATTCTCGGTTTACTGGTGCTTGTGCTCGGCATGTTTGCCGGTTTGCTCGCAGCGGGTGAGCAGGTCGAGTTGAACCGTTATTCGATGTCTAATCGATGCTCGATCCTTTTGGACCAGTACGACCAGTGCATGCTTGACAATGGTTACATCTCAGACGATCGGCGATATCCCGATTACTCCCGGCGGTTCTTGGGCAACTTTGCGCATTCAATTCATCTGACGACTGAAGGGCCCCTTGGCGTCGACGACGAGCGATATCGGCAGGGTCCAATGACCGCAAAGCCACGCAAGGCGGCCAAGGCCGGATCGGCGCCGAGCGCCCCGCCGCCAGCACTACCACCATCGGAGGCCAGCCGCGGTGGCGCATCCGTGCCAATGCCTGGTCCTGGCAAATAAAATTCCACTGATTAGAGCGCCACTCCCAAAGCGCCTGGCCGCCATCTTGGTGGCCTTGGGGTGCGTGCTTCCCGCCCTGATTCTTGGTGGGTGTTCAGAATACGATCAGGCGCGCCGGGTGTATGTCCAGGGTCGTTATGACGACGCGTTTGGGCGCATGCTCAAGATGGCGCAAGCGGGTGACAATCGTGCCCAGTACGATGTCGCGATGATGTACGTTCAAGGGATCGGGACCACCAAAGAACTCGAGCTTGGTTTTGGATGGATGATCGAATCTGCCAAGAGCGGTAACATCGGCGCAATGAACGAGCTCGGTGCGATCTATGAGAGTGGCGTTGGCGCGCAACGCAACCTACCGGTCGCATTTCAGTGGTACCGGCTTGCGGCGCAGGCCGATGATTCGATTGGGCAATTTAATGTCGCCAACATGTACGCACGAGGGGTTGGCGTCCCAGCGGACATTGTGCGGGCCTGGGCATACTACAAGCGCGCCGCCAGCAACGGGGTTCTGACGGGACGCGAACGTGCCGCTCTGTTGGCTGAAAAGATGTCAGCGGCCCAGTTGGCCGAGGCCGAGGCGCTCGAAGACCGGCTGCGCAAGACTCCAACTCTGGACTGATCGGCATCGATGGCCGAGGACAGTGATGATCAGGAACGCAACCTAGACCCGACCGCGAGACGGCTGGAGCGGCTGGCAGAGCAGGGCCGCTTTCTACAATCTCGCGATCTTGTTGGGGCTCTGCTGATCGGGTTCGGATTTGCTGTAGCCGCCGGCCTTGGCGGACTCTTCCTGGCCGCATTGGTTCGTCTGATGAGCGCCAACTTTAGTCGGGTGGGCGAAGGGGACCTCGAACGCGTCCTGGTCGAGTGGGGAACTGAGTTTGTATTACCCGCGATGTTAGTGGTGCTCGGAATCATTATTCTGGCCGCTGTCATCGCCGTCGCTGCGACCTTCGCGCTCAATAATTTCCAGCCCGTCTTCGCCGAATTTAAGTTCGACCTGGAGCGGATCAATCCCGTCAGTGGGCTTGCTCGGGTGTTCTCACTCAAGGGCCTGGCTGAACTGGGGAAGACCATCCTCAAGGTCGCTCTGCTGATGGTGGTGATCGGGCTTTTGCTCGGTGCGCTTGCGGAGGAGGTGGTGCAGTTAACAAAGCTGCCATTCGATCGTGCGCTCATCGATGCGGGGCATTTGCTGCGTCTGACAGGCGCCACGCTTTTTGGCTGTTGGGTGGTGTTGGCGGGCGTTGATTCTCTGGTGGCGTGGTTCCAGTTCAGCCAAGAAGCCAAGATGTCGCTCGAAGAAATGAAAGAGGAGATGAAGGAAAGCGAGGGGCGTCCCGAAATCAAGGCTGCGATCCGCCGTCGCCAGCAACAGATGTCCCGGCGTCGCATGGTTGCTGCGGTGAGTGAGGCCGATGTGGTGATCGTCAACCCAACTCATTACGCGGTGGCTATCCGCTATGTGGAGGGCCTGCACCTCGCACCTGTCGTCGTGGCCAAGGGTACGGATGAGATCGCCGCAAAGATTCGAGAGGCTGCAACCGAGTTTGATGTTCCCATCGTCCGCAGCCCTGCGCTCGCACGCACACTCGAAGCGATGTGCGAGGTGGGCGGTTCCGTGCCACAAGGGCTCTATCGAGCAGTTGCAGCCGTGCTGGCCTGGGCTTACGCGATTCGCCGCAATCCAGCCAAGCGACCGCGTGAGCCGGACGCAGATCAGTTGATTGACGAGCCGCCCGAGTTGATTCGTTGATGGCCCGCTGACTACCGGTCGGGTGCTCGTCAGCGTCCGGCGATGGTCCAAACCCCCCGGTTGGGGTTTTGATCAATATTGTTTCCTGCAGCTGAAGGAGCAACTGGCGTGAATTGAACAGCCCGACCCGCCATCGCGAGTTCGACGGCATTTCGATCACTGACCTCGATTCGCTCAGCCCGGCCCGACATGAGGACAATGCGGTCACCTGGGCGCAGCGTGAGCTGAGTCGCGCCTTGTCCCAGCACAAGATCAACCGCGACGGCTGCCCGCGCCTTTATTTCAAGAGTGGCTTCAGCTGGGGCTGAAGTCTGCGACCCCGGCAAAATTGCGTAAGGCCCAGCGTTCGCAGTCGGACGCGGGTGATCCGATGATGGAGCAGGCTGGGCGGGTGGTACCTCGGGCATTGCCTCCCTCACAGCTTGCGCGTCTTGTTGAGCGGCAGGTCGAGAGTCAACTGCAGGATCTGGCACCGAAGTCTCGGCCGCTTTGGAGGTCTTCAACGCCGCCGACGGGGCCGAAGAACGCAGGTCTTCCAGCTCATTTTCGTCAACCGGAGGGGCGGCAGGTATCAGGGCAGCGCCAATTGCGGTTGCGACGACGACGCTGGCGGCCCCTAGGGCAAGATAGCGCTGGCGGGATGACACCGGCTTGGGGGGCGCCAGGGGCGGAATCTCCGCACTTGGGGCAAGGGGGCTGGTCGCTCTGGTGCCCGACAGGGGCGCTAGCAAAGGGGTTGAAGAGGGCGCGGGCCATTCCGACTCCGCTGGCTGGAAGCTTGCCCATGACTCGGGCAAATTGAATCGGCTCAGCAGTTGCCGGGTTGCATCAGCCCGCTGCACTTGTGCGGCGAAACTTCCGGTTGAGCCCGTTTCGAGCGCCTTGAGCTGCGCGACGGGTAACTGAAGTTCGCGCGCGACGGATTCGAGCGGTAGAGCGAGCGCAATACGGGCGCTCCTGAGTGCGACGCCGACTTCGGTGTGACTTTGCACCGGCGCTTGGTGTCAGTGCACGGCGGCCGGGGTCGCGTCGAGGTAGGGGACCCAACGCCCTCCCTCGCGCTTCCAGTAATCGCGCACCGACTGTCCCCGCCGGTCAATGTATTCCGCCACCATCGTTCGCTCAGCCTCTAGGTGGTAAACACTGCGTGCCGAGTTCTCTTTTGAGCCGCCGCCATTTGCAGCGACTTTCTGAAACATTTCGATCGGCAGTTCTGCAAGTTGGTTCGAGGCCATCGTCCGCCAGGCCGTGGGACTTAACCAATTGGTTTGCGGGACCACGACAACGGTCGTTCGACCCGGCTTGGCGTATTTTCGCAGGGCGAGTAAATCTTCATTGGCCAACACCACACAGCCGTCAGAGGCCAATGGCGGGCGGGCGTAGCGGTCTGACGGTACACCGTGTACCCAAATCCCCGAGCCGGTTTTAGCCCGTGCCCGATCCATCGAGTTAGGGTAGTCCAGCGGCAAGGCCAGAGGGCCGTAAAAATCGATGAGCTTGGCGCCCGGAATTTCACTTTGGATTCGGTAAACCCCCAACGGGGTCTTACGGTCGCCTTCGCGTTCCTTGCCAACCCCTTGCTGGCCCACGGTGACATAGTGGTTTGCTACCACGGTGACTGAATCGCCTTTGCGGTTGAGGATCCAAAGGCGCGAACGTTCCGATTCGACCAGTAATACCGTATCCGTCCCCGGGCCGATCTGGATCACTGCGGACGGAAGCGCGCCCTTTGGGACGCTCACTAGTTTGCCGCGGGCTTTGGATTCATTGACCAGCTCGCGATGAGCGTCTGGGCTGGGTTTGACCCCTGGGGAAGCCTGGATTGGATCTCCACCCGCCATCGAGATGTAGGCCTGATACTGCAGAAAGTTGGCCAAATGGGACTTCGGCAATGCCCGGCCGGCTTGCTGAGCGGCGCTGAGCGCTTTATCCAGACTGGTTCCGGACTGGATAAGGCGGATGGCTTCCCGGAGGTTTTCGTCACTCGAGCCCTCGGTCTGTGCCCAAGCTGTTTTATTAGCTGGACCTAATAGCGCCGCAAAGACCAGCATCAGGGTCTGAGCAATGCGCTTCATTGCGCGCGCTCAGCCTGGATGAGCCAACGTCCCCCTTCATGCACCCAACGCATGGATTTGGTCGCCGTCGATTCGAGTCCGGTGGCCCGGTAATGCTGGCGGAACGTGACCCGCCAGCCGTCGCCATCCGCGACAACCTTCAGATCATCGATGGTGACCTTGATCGAACCCGGACGATTCAGGCGCTCATGTCGTTGCTTCTCCCACTCACTGCGGGACAAGCCGGTGGGAGGCTGGAAACCTCTGGCGTAGAACGCGAGGTAGGTCGGGACGTCCTTTCTAGACCAGGCGGCAGCCCAATTGGAGGTCGCGCGCTCCAATTGAGCCAAAGCGGCTGCTTGTCGATCATTGATAGCCTTTTCAGCAGCACTCTCGGCTGTCTTGTCGGCTGCCTTCTCCGTCGGCTTGTCTGAAGGCTTATCTGAGACCTTTGGCGGTGCCTTTTCGGCGGGCTTCTCGGCCGCTTTGTCGGCTACTTTTTCAGCCGGCTTTTCAGCCGGTTTTGATGCTCCCGAACTTGCCATGGGCGCGACGGTTGAAGCCACGGGAGCCACAGGAGCCACAGGAGCCACGGGCGCCACAGGAGCCGATGCGACTGCCAGCGGTGGTGGAGTCGGCGCCGCGGCGGACTTGGTTGCGCCCGAATTGGTCGAGGCTGTTGTGGGGGAGGGCGTCGGGGATGAAGAGGGGCGGCTTGTAGCTGCCGGCTCGGGGCCCAATGCGGCCATTGGCGGGATAGCGGGAGCGGGCACTGGCCCACGCGAGATGGCTGGTGATTGATCTCCGGCACCCGGCGTAAAAGCAAGCGCCTGTCGGTCTGAGGGCATCACCAAAGCCAGTGTTGGGCTCATGCGCTGCACTGGCGCATCGACTGCTCGCGCATAAGCCGCGGCAGCCAGCTTGGCATAGAGCGAACGCAAGTTGCGAAATGCCGCCGCCGTTGCCGCGCCATCGCCTAGCGCACGCTCGAGAACCTGACGAGCGGTGTCTGTGGCGCCAATGGCTTCAAGCGCAACCGCATAGTTATTGGCTAAGGCGAGATTGAGCGGGTCTGCCGCATGCAATGGCGCCAGAAGGTCTACTGCGCGCCGACTTTGGCCACTGGCCAAAAGAGCCGCTGAGTGGACCTGTGCCCAGGCCGCATCGCTGGATTTTCCGTAACGCTGCACGAGTGCAATGGCCTCGGTCGCACGACCGGCTTCAACCAGTTGCTCTGCCTGATGCAATTCACCCGCAGCCCGCGCCAGCGGCGGCGTGGCGAGACAAATCGCTATGAAGAGGCCAGTAGATGGACCGAGCTTAAGAGGAAACAAAAAGTTCACGCGGAGGCGATTAAGTCGTGCGAAAAGAGCGTGGGCAGTACTTTAGCGGATCTCTGGCGTGTTCTCAGTTCATTCCGACAGTTGGGACCGCTCGGCAACACCGACATTGACCACATTTCATGACGAGTGATTGCGAGATTCAAGGAGTTCCCAGCGCACCATCAACGCCGAGATTGACTGTTCGAGGGCGCTAAGGCGCCGGCTAACACTCTGGAATTCCTCAGAATTTTTGGAATGAAACGCAGGGTCCGAAAGCCGTTCGGTCATCGTCGATCGCTCTGACTCGAGTGCGGCAATTTGGTCGGGTAGCTGGTCGAGTTCGCGTTGCTCCGCGCGACTCAGGCGGGTCGAGGATTGCTCTTTGGTGTTCTTGGGCTCTCGCTTCACGACCTGCGAGACGATTCGGTCGGTCTGCACTGCAATTCGGCTCGCGTTAGCTCGGTTCGCATTAGCCCGCCATTGAGCCCAGTCTGACCAGCCGCCCACGTGTTCACTCCAACGCCCATCTCCATCTGCGACGATCACCTGGGTGACCACCGTGTCGAGGAAGGATCGGTCATGGGAGACCAGTAACACGGTGCCTGAGTAGTCCAGCAGCAGTTGCTCCAGCAGATCCAGCGTCTCGATATCGAGGTCATTGGTGGGTTCGTCAAGAACCAGTACGTTCGCTGGTCGGGCGAATAAACGGGCCAGGAGCAGGCGATTGCGTTCGCCTCCTGAGAGCGATTTAACCGGGGATCGAACCCGTGCCGGTGCAAAAAGAAAGTCGCCCAAGTAGGAAATCACATGCTGCCGTTGGCCGCCGATCTCGACAAAATCAGAGCCCGGCGAAATAACATCGACCAAGGCCGCTTCCGGATCCAGCTGGGCCCGGAACTGATCGAAGTAAGCGACCTGCAGCTGAGTCCCCTGCACCACGGTGCCCGAGTCGGGTTCGATTTCGCCCAGAATGAGACGCAGCAAGGTGGTCTTTCCGGCCCCGTTCGGCCCGATCAGACCGATTCGATCGCCACGCATGACGCGGCACGAAAAGTCGCGGACCACGACCTTTGGTTGCCCATCGGCTCCTGGCCAACTTCGGGTGACGTGTTCGAGTTCGGCCACCCGCTTACCGCTCCGATCACCGGCATCAACCCGCAGCTCGACTTCGCCCTGACGTTCACGGCGGGACGCGCGTTCGGCACGCAGTTGCTCGAGGCGAGCGATCCGACCGACCGAGCGCGTACGTCGGGCTTCGACGCCCTTGCGGATCCAGATTTCTTCTTGCGCCAGAAGTTTATCGGCGCGGGCGTTGGCCAGCGCTTCCTCGTGCAGCATTTGCTCTTTGCGGTCGAGATAAGTCTGCCAACGCCCCGGAAAACTGACGAGGTTTCCGCGATCGAGTTCAACGATTCGGGTGGCGACCCTCTCTAGAAATCGACGATCGTGGGTAATAAACAGGAGTGCTCCGCCGGGTCTAAGGAGCGGTGGTCCGCCGGCACTGCTGGCGCCATTGGCGCCGCTGGTGCTGGCATCCAGTCCGTCTGTGTTGGTGGCGGCTGACGCGCTTTCGCCGGGCGCAAGCAAAGACTCCAGCCACTCGATCGAGACAATGTCGAGATGGTTGGTTGGTTCATCCAACAAGAGGACGTCTGGCTCTGTGGCCAATGCCTGTGCGAGCGCGACGCGTTTTTTTTGGCCACCCGAGAGGCTGTTGATCCGCAGATTCGGGTCGAGGCCGAATCGATCGATGGCGCGCTCCGCTGTGGCGTGAAGCCGCCATCCGTCCGAGGCTTCCAGCTCGGTCTGCAGTGTCTGCATCCGTTCGAGCAGCGCGTCCATGTCTTGGGCGTCTGGGTCGGCGAGCGCGTCCGAGACCTCATGCCACTCCCGCAGGGCCGCTGCTGCGGCCCCCAGCCCCGATACGACGGCTTCAAAAACCGTGTGTTCTGGATCGAGCGGGGGCTCCTGGGCGACATAGGCGACCTTGAGTCCCGGTTGCGTCCAGGCCTCGCCGTCATCAAGCCCTCCCAACCCGGCGAGGGCGCGTAGGAGCGACGATTTTCCGCTGCCGTTTCGGCCGATCAACGCCACCCGTTCGCCCGGGTCTATCTGAAGGTCGGCCCGGTCAAGGAGCGCAAAATGGCCAAAGGCCAGGGAGGCAGAGCGGAGTTGGAGTAGCGGCATGGCGCGATGTTACTCGGCAAGGACTTTCGGCGGCCCGCCGGTGCAATACTCAGTTCGAAAAGATTGAGACCAATAACGCCTCGGCGACCCGACCAGTGGTTCCTTCGGGATCGAGCTCGGGGTTGTATTCCGACATTTCCGCGCCCAGAAACCCGGGGGTCATGGCAATCCCAGCGATAGCGTCGATCAGCTCTTGGGGCTCCAGTCCATGGGCGACGGGAGAGCCGACACCAGGGGCATCCAGAGGGTCCAGGACGTCGAGGTCGATGGAGACCCCCCAGCCCCCCGGTGCGCCCGAGGCGATTTCGATCGCTTCGCGGAGGGTGGTGACAAGACCTCTCGAGTCGATTTCAGCCATTTGAATGATACGAACTCCCAAGCCCGCCAATAGTGCAGATTCTTCGGCTTCAAAACTGCGTACGCCGACCAGACAAAGGTGACGCGGATCGATGCCGGCCCCCTGAGCAAGCCCGACAAGTCGAGCGTCGCCATGACCTAGCAGCACTGCGAGCGGCATGCCATGAATCATCCCGCTCGGGCTCGTAGCGGGCGTGTGGGCGTCCAGATGGGCATCGAGCCAGACCAGGCCGACGGAGCCTTGATGAGCGACGGCCTCGGCAACCCCCTTCCAGGTCCCGATGGCGCATGCGTGGTCGCCTCCAAGCACCAGGGGTTGGTAGCCCCGGCGGATGCATTCGGCGACAGTTGCCGCCAGGCGTTCCGCGTGACGTCGAATGGTCGAAGTGGGGGATGTGGCGCCAGAACTGCGGGTAGGGGTGCTCATCGGCCCTAAGCGGATAACCTCGACCGTTCGGCCGCGGGTTTGGCCCAGTGTTGGGTCAGGCTTACGGAGCCGCTCCTCAAGCCCCTGAGCCAGTAAAGCATCCGGACCTTTTGCGCAGCCTGGGTCGGGCGCTCCAACCCCGACCGGCAGCGCGATCAGGGCGATGGGCGAGGGCGCGCCCGCGGGGACGCCAAGTCGTGGCGGTTTAGAGAGGTTGGGCAAGCTTGGTTGCGGTATACATCGCGTAAATTGAGGAGAGTCCAAATAGGAGATAGGCGACTCGGGCGGGCATCGAACGGTCGCCGAGAAGGGTCGCTACGGGGTCAAATGAGAATGCACCGATGAGGCCCCAGTTGAGTCCACCAATAACGGCCAGACTGAACGCCACCCTGTCTGCGGCGGTGAATGTGGCTGCGCTGGGACTGGTGGGCGCTTGGGCGACGTCTTGACTAATCATGAATTCTTCCCTTTGGGTTGCTGGTCACGCTGCAGCAAAGATCGTTCCTAAGTTCGCCAACCAAGAACAACAAAACAGGCGGCGACTTGACCGAGATGGGTTTTTACGTCATAGTCGAAGGCTGATTTGAGAAAAGGTTCTCAAATTAGACATTCGTTTTCGGCTTCCTGTCCTGATCCGTTTCTAATTAACGGATTGATCCTTGATCGGGCGGCTGAATCAAACCGCCTTCGAGGATTTATATGGATTTCGCAAGCCTAGGGCTGCATTCGGCCCTGCTCGGCGCGCTTTCGCGCTTGGCTCATACTGCCCCTACCGCCGTTCAGCAGCAGGCCATTCCTGCCGCGTTGGCCGGTAAGGATTTGCTGGTCTCGTCGCACACCGGGAGTGGCAAGACCGGGGCATTTTTGTTACCCCTGCTCCATCGGATGGCTGGTGACGCAGGCGAGCGCCGGCCACGCGCCCTGATTCTTACCCCGACCCGTGAATTGGCTTTGCAGATCGAGCGCGCAGCGCGCGACTACACCATGGAATTGCGCTCGACGGGTCGTCGATTACGCACGGCCTGCCTGATTGGCGGCGCACCCTTTGGACCACAGCTGAATGCGCTGGCCGAAGGCTCAGAACTTGTGATTGCAACCCCAGGTCGGATGCTCGATCACATGGAACGGGGACGCGTCGATTTGTCAGGCGTCATGACGTTGGTTCTGGATGAAGCGGACCGGATGCTGGATATGGGCTTTGTCGAAGACATTGACTTCATTGCCGCTCGCCTGCCTGCCGATCGTCAGACGCTGCTGTTCTCCGCCACGCTGGATGGGCGTGTTGCTCCGGTGGCCCGACGCTTGACGAAGGATCCCCAGCGGATTGAATTGTCAGAGCGGATCGACCGTGCCCTTCTGACCGAGGTGGTCCACCACGCCGACGATCTCGACCATAAGAATCGCCTGTTGGACGCCGTGCTGGCGACGACTGGCATGGAGCAGGCCATCATTTTTATGTCGACCAAGCTGTCGACTGAAGATCAGGCTGGTCGTCTGCGCGACGCAGGTCATGCAGTCGCAGCCTTGCATGGCGATCTGCCGCAGCATGCCCGTAACCGGGTCGTGCGGATGCTGCTCGAAGGGCGAATTCAAATTGTGGTTGCGACGGACGTCGCCGCGCGCGGTATTGACGTGCCAACGATTTCGCACGTCATCAATTTCGACCTGCCCATGAAGGCAGAAGACTATGTCCACCGGATTGGTCGAACCGCACGGGCAGGCCGCGCCGGGATTTCGGTTTCTTTTGCTGGACGGGCTGACCGCTCACGTCTCTTTGGGATTGAGCGTATGTTGGGCAGGCCATTGCCAGTCGCAACCCTACCTGGTCTGGAACCCCGATTTTCCCCGCCTCGGGGCGGTGATCGTGGTCCGGCCCGCGGCTCCGATCGGCGCGGCGATGGTCGTCGCCCAGGTGGCTTCGGTGGTGGTGGGTTTGGAGGCGGCGGTGGCGGTGGGTTTGGCGGTGGCGGTGGATTCGGTGGCGGCGATCGCCGTCCGTTTGAGGCCCGGCCAGCCAGCGCCGAGCGCCGGCCTTTCGGTGATCGCCCATTCGGTGATCGCCCATCATCCGATCGACCTTTTGCGGACCGTCCCTCGGGCGGTCGTACTTTCGGTGACCGACCTGCTGGTGATCGGCCCTTCGGTGACCGCACGAGCGCTCCGGGCGACCGTCGTCCAGCATTCCAGCCTCGCGACCGCGCCCCCAGGCCGGATGCGGGCAGGACCTTTGCCCGCCCAGCGAGCCCGGAACGTGGGGCTCAACCAGCCCGCGCACACATCGTCCGTCGGGTTCGTGCGGCTTAGGTTGGCGGAATTCCGGCTGAGAGGCTCCACTTAGTGAATCGCGGGCCTCGCAGCGGTCGAGTTGGGGGCTAACCGGATCGCCTGACTCAGTAGGGTCCGCATATGTCGAAGGGGCACCGAGAGGTGCCCTTCGTTTTCGTACTCATGGAGTTGCCCGTTCGCCAATCGGCGCGCCAAGGCGCGTACGCATTGGATCGGCACGACGGTGTCCTGGCGACCGTGCCAAATCAGCACGGGAGTTTGGACCTGCCAAAGACGCTCGTCCCAACGCTTGGTGTAAGTCAACAAGTCGCGAAGCGCGCCATATCCGCCAGCCACAAACGATTCGGCCAGAGAACTCGCGATGGCCTGACTCCATTCCCCGCTACGAAGCGCTTCCTGATCGGCGCGAGCGAACCGCGTGCAGAGGATTTTCAACAGTGCCTGCGGGTAGCGCTTGGCAAATTGTCGCAGCGGGCCGTCGAGCAATAAGCCTGCGGTACGCGGGGTAAGCGTCGTGCCGCGGAGGACGAATTGTGCAAGTGCGCTGAATTGCTCGAGAACAGCGGGGTCGTCTAGAGGGCACAGCGGGCAGGCAAGAATCACCACCGGAGCGCCGATGGCCGGATTCGCTGCCATCAGGAGGGCGGGCGCACTCCCGCCTGACACCCCGATCACGATGGGGTGACGCAATCCCAATTCGAAACAAACCGCGGCGGCGTCGGCGGCGTCAATCGCAGGGTCGGGCGGTGCATTTGAGCTGAGGCCAAATCCAGGTCGGTCGATTGAGATCAATCTCAAGCCAAATTCCGCCGCTAATGGATCTGCCGGGACACATTCCAGGCGGGAGCCCAAAAAACCATGCAGATAGAACACCGGGCGTCCGTGTGCGGGGCCCGACTCGCGCACCGCAATCTTGCGACCATTTGACAAAACGACGCGACGTTCCAGCATGGGGTCTCCTAATCAAGGCAATGGATGTTTCGCGCTCGTCTAGGATGGCGGCTCGAGTGAAATCAATTCGCGAATTTCGCGACAACTTGGATGTTAAAAGTGAACAAGACCATCATTCAGTGTGCAGGCGCTCCGGCGCCGGTGGGGACCTACTCTCAGGCGGTGGTGATCAACCCGTCAGCCGGTCGAATGGTTTGGGTGTCTGGTCAGATCGGATTGGATCCGACGACGGGGACCCTGGTTGGGGATGATTTCGAGGCGCAGGCCCGTCAGGTCTTCCTTAACCTCTCGGCGATTGCAGAGGCTGCCGGTGGTTCCCTGCGCGATGTGGTTAAGGTCACCCTCTTTTTGACCGATCTGAGCGAATTTTCGAAGGCCAATGCCATCATGGCAGAGCACTTCCCCGAGCCCTTCCCGGCTCGCTCAGCGGTTGGCGTTGCTGCTCTGCCCAAGGGCGCCCTATTCGAAGCAGAAGCCGTGATGGTGTTGAATTCTTGACCTCAGCGCGAGGCGATCGCGGGCGTTTTGCGCGCCTTGGCCTTCATCGGGCAATTGATTTTGCTCTTCACTTACCGCTCCGATATGAAGACCTGACGCGGGTCACGCCGCTTGGGGGATTGATCCCTGGCATTTCCGTTCAGGTTCGAGGGGTCGTGAGTTCAACCGACTCCAGTCCACGTCGGGGTTCGAACATGACTGTGCGCCTGTCCGACGGTCAGGGTGAGATCGCCCTGCGGTTCTTGCATGCTCAGCCCTGGATTCGGGGGTTACTGCTTCCCGGGCGAACGGTTCTAGCCCACGGATTGGTTCGCGGTGGTCTCTTTGGTCTTGAAATGGTCCATCCGACCGTTCGGGCCGATGATGGAGGGGCGCCATTACCCGATCGACTGACACCGATTTACCCGACCGTTGCGGGGATTGGTCAATCTGCACTGCGGACTGCGATCCGGAACGCTTTGCGAGAAGCTGACCTCGGCGAAACAATTGCGCGCGATCTGGTCCGTGAACTCTCGATACCGGATTTTTCCGAGGCCCTCAAATCCCTTCACACCCCAGTGCCAGCAGATGCGCCGCCTGAGGGGCAAGACGACGACCGCCAGAGTCCGCCATGGCGTCGAATCATTCTGGATGAACTGATCGCCCAACAACTCGCGCTGGTTCGTGCGCGGTCCGAGCGGGATCAGGTGGGCGCGGCGCCATTGCTCAATGATGCGATGGAACGTCAGCTTTTGGCAAAATTGCCCTTTCGACTGACCAGCGCTCAGGCCCGAGTCGTCGCCGAAATCGGTGGGGACCTCGGTACTTCGCGGGCGATGCACCGTTTGCTTCAAGGCGATGTCGGGAGTGGAAAAACAGTGGTCGCAGCGCTCGCCGCTGCCCGGGCGATCGGTAGCGGATGGCAGGTGGCCTTGATGGCGCCGACCGAAATCTTGGCGGAACAGCATTGGCTCAAGTTGCGCCCGTGGCTCGAAACGCTGGGGGTTCGAGTGGCCTGGCTGACGGGTTCGTTGCGTGGGGCGGCGAAGCGGGCTGTCCGGGCGGCGATCGCCAGTGGCGAGGTCGATCTGGCCATTGGAACCCATGCGTTGGTCGAAGAAACGACAGCCTTCCCTCGCCTCGGCCTCGCGATTGTCGATGAGCAGCACCGTTTCGGGGTTGCGCAGCGGCTTGCATTGGTGGGCGCCGAGTCTGTCCGCGCGCACCTGCTGATGATGAGTGCGACCCCCATCCCTCGCACCTTGGCAATGAGTTATTGCGCAGATCTCGACCTGTCTGTGATCGACGAATTGCCGCCAGGGCGCAGCCCGGTCGTGACGCGAGTCATCGACGCGGGACGCCGCGACGAGGTCGCCCACCGGGTCCGACAGGCGGTTGTTGATGGCCGCCAGGCTTACTGGGTCTGCCCCTTGGTCGAGGAATCCGAGACCATGGATCTGAAAAATGCGAGCGAGACGGCGGTGTGGTTGTCAGATCAGTTGCCAGACCTGCGGGTCGGATTAGTCCACGGGCGTTTACCTGCATCGGATAAAGCCAAGGTGATGGCCGATTTTCAGGCTGGAACGATCGATGTATTGGTGTCCACGACGGTGATCGAGGTGGGGGTGGATGTGCCAAACGCGTCGTTAATGGTCATCGAGCATGCCGAGCGCTTCGGTCTCGCTCAACTGCATCAGTTGCGCGGGCGCGTGGGGCGAGGGTCAGCGGCCTCAGCCTGTGTTTTGTTGGCCAGTTATCCGATATCGGCGGTCGCAAAGGAAAGGCTGGGGATCATCCGGGATACGCAGGACGGGTTCGAAATCGCTCGCCGCGATTTGCTTCTTCGAGGGCCTGGCGAATTTCTTGGGGCGCGCCAGTCGGGTTTGCCGATGCTACGATTCGCCGATCTTGAGCGAGACGCTGACTTGCTTGAGATCGCTCGCCACATTGCGGGCCGAATGCTGGTGGTTGGCGATGCGCTAAACGTAAACCGGCATCTTGACCGTTGGCTAAGTGGTCGGACTGCATTGGCAACGGTCTGAACCATCGAGCGCTTGTATATCTCTTAAGGGTTGATCCACATGGTGAGCGTCACGTCCAGAGCCGGTGGTCTCGAGATCGTCGGCGAGAATTTGAAGACCGATGACCTGACGGATGTCTGGCAGGTTACGCGCGCAGGTGTGACGTTCTTCGCACCCTGGGCGACGATCGGGCAGCTTCGCCGAACCGTGACTGCAACCGAATTTCCAATCTCGCTTGATGGCGATGACACCATCATGGGGTTGAGCGGCTCAGATCGATTGCTTGGTGGTCGCGGTAGCGACATCCTGGACGGCGGATTGGGCGACGATAAGCTCGAGGGTGGCACAGGTAATGACACCTACTACGTGGATAGTGTCAACGATTACATTGTTGAGAGCACGACGAATCCACTTGAAATCGATACGGTGTTCTCGACCGTTAGCTGGACGCTTGGCTTCAATCTTGAAATTCTGAACTTGATCGGAAACGCGCCGATCAATGGGACCGGGAACCTCTATGCCAATGTCATTACCGGGAATTCGGCAGCCAATATTCTGGACGGTGGTGCGGGGGCCGATACACTGGTTGGTGGCCTTGGTAATGACACCTACGTTGTCAGCAGTCTGACCGATGTGATCGTTGAAACCAGTGACTTGGCCACGGAGATCGACACGGTCCAGACCTGGATTAACTGGACGCTTGGCGAGAACCTTGAGAATTTGACGCTTGCAGGCACGGGCGATCTAGACGGTGTGGGCAACGCCGTTGCCAACGAGATGCGTGGCAACACCGGGAAGAATCTCCTCACTGGGCTGGAAGGTGACGACACCCTTTGGGGTGGATTGGGTGACGACACCCTGGTCGGTGGTGCCGGGGCTGATTCGTTATTTGGGGGCCTTGGCGCCGATCGTCTGTACGCCGCGGTTCTCCCCACCTTGACTCTAGTCGATCCGACCTCCAACACCCTGATCGGTGGAGAAGGCAACGACTGGATTCGTGGCGATGCGGGCGATGACATCCTCTTCGGCGGGTTCTCGCAGAGTACTGCCGCCGCGCTGGTTGCCGCGATTCCGCGCACAGGCATATCAACCCAAGTCTCCCAACTACTCGGCGTCAGTCTGACCTTACTGCAGAACTGGGTCACCGCGGCAGCGGCTGGCGTTCGAGCCGGTACGGTGCCGTTCTATGTCGATGAGGGGGGGAACGATTCGATCTGGGGCGGTGCCGGGAATGACTTTCTCGATGGGGGTCCCGGATACGACTTGCTTGAGGGTGGACTCGGTGATGATTCGGTTTATGGTGGCGTGAATGACGACACTCTGGTTGGCTCGGACGGCGAAGACTGGCTGGATGGTGGCGATGGACGTGATCAACTCTCGGGTGGCGTTGGCAATGACACGCTCTTGGGAGGCCTTGGAAATGACACGCTCGATGGTGATGCGGCACCTGAGTCCCCCAATGCCGTTGCGCGAGGGGACGATTCGCTGATTGGCGGCGCCGGGGACGATCGGTTGATCGGCGGTGCCGGTGACGACATGCTCATTGGCGGTGAGGGCAGTGATATCGTCTCGGCCGGTGAGGGTGACGACGTCGCTTATGGGGGATATTCACAGGCCTTTGCACAAGAGGTCCTGGATGCGCTTCCCGCTGCTGGCAATCTCACTGCCCTAGCGCAGATGTATGGCGTGACTCTCAAGCTGCTGCAGTCGTGGTCCGCTAGTCAGACTGCGGCGCTGGCAAATGGCGTGGTGCCGCTCTATTTTGATGAGGCGTCGAGGGATTGGCTCTGGGGCGATGCGGGCAATGACGAACTCCATGGCGGTGCCGGCGCCGATGTGATTCAGGGCGGCATTGGTAACGATTTGTTGTTTGGCGACAGCGACGATGATTTTGTCGATGGGGCAGCAGGTACCGATACCGTCAATGGCGGTACCGGATCCGATTCCCTTGAAGGTGGTGATGGGAACGATCTATTGTTCGGCGATGATGGTAACGACAGTCTTAGCGGAGGCCTTGGTAACGATGTGCTTGACGGGGGGGTCGGTGATGACACGCTGGTCGGCGGGCCTGGAACCGATACGATAACGGGTGGTTTTGGGAGCGATCGGTTCAAATTTACGCAAACCGGTGATTCCTCTGGTGCGTCGGATCAGATTATGGATTTTGATCCGCGTTACGACCGCATCGATTTGGGCGAGATCGATGCAAATGGCCAGACTTCAGGGAATGGGATCTTTAGTTTTATTGGTGACAGCCCTTTCTCGGTGAGGTCAGCGGGCCAACTCCGTTACGAAGCTGGGCCAAATGGTCTATTGCTCAGAGCCGACGTCAACGGTGACGGGGTCGCCGATTTCCAGCTCGAATTGATTGGTGTGACTTCATTGGTGGCTGCGAATTTCATCCTTTAGTTCGTTCGTATGAATCCATTCCCGACGATCGAACAGGCTATCGGAGGGACTTCACTCGTCCAATTGCAACGTCTGCCGGGTGAGGGCAACTTGCGGCGTCACAACCGCATCCTTGGCAAGCTCGAAGGGGATAACCCCGCGGGATCGGTCAAAGACCGACCGGCGATGTCGATGATTGCCCGGGCTGAGGCCCGCGGTGAAATCAAACCGGGCGACACGCTAATCGAGGCGACCAGCGGGAACACCGGGATCGCCTTGGCGATGGCAGCGGCAATCCGCGGCTACCGGATGGTCTTGATCATGCCGGATAACCTCTCGGTGGAGCGGCGCCAGGCGATGCGCGCTTATGGCGCGGAACTCATTTTGGTGACCCGTCAGCAGGGCATGGAGTACGCCCGCGATTTGGCCCTGGATATGCAGTCTCGGGGCGAAGGGCGCGTGCTAGATCAGTTCGCTAATGACGACAATTGGCTCGCTCACTACGAATCGACCGGACCCGAAATCTGGCGCGACACGGGCGGGCTGGTAACGCACTTCGTTTCAGCGATGGGTACCACTGGAACGATCACCGGGGTCTCGCGCTACCTCAAGGAAATCAAACCCGAGGTCGTGATCGTCGGTGCGCAACCGACCGACGGTTCGTCGATTCCGGGGATCCGGAAGTGGCCACCCGCTTATGTCCCCGCGATTCGACGCCACGCGATCATCGACCAGATTGACGAGGTTTCGCAGGCTGACGCCGAATCCATGGCGCGACGACTGGCAACGACTGAAGGCATTTTTTGTGGTCCATCGGCCGCCGGGGCTTGTTGTATTGCCCTGCGATTAGCCGAAACCGTAACCAACGCGACGATTGTTTTCATCGTTTGTGACCGCGGCGATCGTTATCTGTCGACCGGTCTTTTTCCGGACTGACTGGGGCCCCGCTTACTTCGGGTTTTTGGTCGGAGGCCGTTGTGGGCGCTTGTTTGCCTTACGGTCGCTCATTTGGCCCCTCGTTTTCGCCGTTTTTTTTAGCGATTTGGGTGTCGCGTCGATGCCAGTTTTAGGAGCGGACTCGCGAGCCTGACGCAGCGCGCTCGCAAACTCCAGAACGGCCATCGCGTAGTAGCGTGAGCGGTTGTATCGGGTGACGACCCAGAAATTCTTCCCTGTCAGTCGAAACAGTGAGGGCACGTCGCCGTTTTGAAACTCGACTAAGGCCAGGAGGGTGTCTGCTGGAATCGACTCCGGGCTGATCACGCCTTGGGCCGCCAGTTGCGCGGGCGTGAACTTGGGCTCGATGCCATCCTTGGTCAATCCCTCTAAAGCCGAACCGGCCGCGATTCGTGCCTCCCAGGTGGCGCCGCCACCCGTTTGCCAGCCGTGCCCAGCGAGGAAATTGGCGACGCTACCGATGGCATCGACCGTGCTGGCGCGCAGGTCGAGGCGTCCGCTCCCGTCAAAGTCGACCGCCCAGCGGCGGATGCTCGAAGGCATGAATTGTGGCAACCCGATTGCCCCCGCGTAGGAGCCGCGGGGTTCGAGCGGGTCAACGCCCGATTCCCGTGTCCAGAGTAGGAACGCCTCGAGTTCGTCCCGGTAAAGTTCTGGCCTACGGCCGTCAACAAAGGCTAGGGTCAGCAGTACGTCGATGATTCGAAAATTGCCCGTGTTACGGCCATAGATCGTTTCAACCCCAATGATGGCCGCAATGACCTCCGCAGGTACGCCGTACTGCCGCTCTGCGCGGGTCAAGGCTGTTGCGTTCTCGCGCCAGAATTCGAGTCCATGACCCAGTCGGATGGGTTCGATAAACCGGCTGCGGTAGGCATTCCATGACGGCGTCATGCCCGGTGGGGTCGGCGCACTGAGTCGAATCGCGGCATCGCTACGCTGGGCTTTGGCCAGCAGACGTTCGAGCGCCTCGGCTTCAAATCCGTGCCGTTGGACCATCAGGTCGATGAAACTGCGCACCGCGTCCTGCTGGACGAATACGGCCAGAGGGTCGGTGTTGACCGCGGGCGCGGCAAAGGCCGTTCCGGCAGTGAGCAGGCAAAGGATTGCCTGAAGAATTACACGATTCAAGACGTACGGCCCTCAAGTGGGTGAGCGTCAACTGGGCTCAGCGCGCGGGAGTGTACCCTTGACTATAATGCTCTGTTGAACCAACCCCTCATTGCTGCAGGAGTGTCGATTGATGAAGATTCTGGTCCCGGTCAAACGGGTGGTCGATTACAACGTCAAGGTGCGGGTCAAGAGCGACCAGACCGGGGTGGATATCGCGAACGTCAAGATGTCGATGAACCCGTTCGATGAGATCGCGGTTGAAGAAGCGGTCCGATTGAAAGAAAAAGGCGTAGCGACCGAACTGGTGGTGGTGTCTTGCGGCACTGTCGCCTGTCAGGAAACGCTGAGAACGGCTCTGGCACTCGGTGCCGACCGCGCCATCCTGATCGATACGGGCGACGTCGACCTGCAACCACTCGCTGTTGCGCACCTTCTGAATGCGATTGTGGTTCGTGAGCAGCCGCAGTTGGTCATTCTCGGAAAGCAGGCGATCGACGACGATGCCAATCAGACGGGTCAGATGCTGGCGGCGCTGGCTGGCATGCCGCAGGCGACGTTTGCCTCCAAGGTCGAAGTGCAGGGCGCCGAAGTGCTTGTCACACGCGAAGTCGACGGGGGCCTCGAAACCTTGGCCTTGACGATGCCCGCTGTGGTGACAACTGACCTGCGCCTCAATGAGCCCCGGTACGTCACGCTGCCTAATATTATGAAGGCCAAGAAAAAGCCGCTCGATACGCTGAAGCCAAGCGATTTAGGGGTCGACGCGGCGCCGCGGCTCAAGACGCTGAAAGTGGTCGAGCCCAAGTCGCGATCGGCGGGTATCCAGGTTCCAGACGTCAATACGCTGGTCGACAAACTGCGCAACGAAGCCAAGGTCGTCGGCTGAAAAAGGATTTTTTATGACTGCTCTTGTGATTGCCGAACATAACAACTCGGGCCTTCGCGCCTCGACCTACAACGCGGTCGCATGCGCGCTCGCCTGCACCTCCGAGGTCCATGTGCTGATCGCCGGGTTTGAGTGTGCCGCTGCGGCTAACGCAGCCGCTCAGATTCCAGGTGTATCCAAAGTGCTGGTTGCCGACGCGCCTCATTTGGCGGAGCAGCTTGCCGAAAACGGTGCGGCGCAGGCGGTGGCTGCGGCTCAGGCCACGGTCTATACCCACATCGCTGCGCCGGCGACTGCCTTTGGGAAAAACGTCGCGCCGAGGGTGGCGGCCCTGTTGGGTGTATCCCAGATTTCTGACGTCTCGCGCGTGGTTGCATCCGACACCTTTGAGCGGCCCATTTACGCGGGTAATGCCATTGCAACGGTGCAGTCCGTCGATCCGATCAAGGTTATGACTGTGCGAACGACCGCGTTTGATGCAACCGCATCGACCGGTGGTTCAGCGATCATCGAGGCGATGTCGGCCGTTGCCGATTCGGGGCGCAGTCGATTTGTCGGTCGTGAAGTGGCCAAAAATGACCGGCCAGAGCTGGCGGCGGCTAAGACCGTCGTTTCGGGTGGCCGTGGCATGGGATCGGCCGAGAACTTTCACCTGCTTGAGCCACTCGCGGACCGACTCGGTGCCGCAATGGGTGCTTCACGCGCGGCGGTCGACGCCGGCTATGCCCCCAATGACTGGCAGGTGGGCCAGACGGGCAAGATCGTCGCGCCTCAGCTCTATGTCGCGGTCGGTATTTCTGGGGCCATCCAGCACCTGGCCGGGATGAAGGACAGCAAAGTGATCGTCGCCATCAACAAGGACGCCGAAGCGCCTATTTTCGGTGTTGCCGACTACGGCTTGGTGGGAGATTTATTCGAGGCGGTACCCGAACTCGCCGCGAAACTCTGATTCGATTTTTATCGAGGGACGTTTGATGAGTTATAACGCGCCACTGGCTGATATGCAGTTTGTGCTTCAAGAACTGGCGGGCCTCAAGTCCATCCAGTCATTGCCGGGCTTTGAGGATGCCAGCACCGATACCGTGAACGCGGTGCTCCACGAGGCCGCGCGGTTTCATCAGGAAGTCGTGGCCCCGCTGAACTGGGCTGGTGACCTCGATCCAGCCCATTGCAACGATGGCGTGGTGACGACAACGCCCGGTTTTGTCGCTGCATTTAAAGCCTTTGGTGCCGCAGGCTGGCAGGGCGTGCAGCATCCGCAGGTCTTTGGTGGGATGGGGCTTCCAAAGTTGGTGGCTACGCCATGTTCAGAAATGCTGAATGCGGCCAACCTGTCGTTTGCGCTTTGCCCCTTGTTGACGGATGGGGCCATTGAAGCCTTCATGACGGCGGGGACCCCCGAGTTGCAGCAGCGCTGGGTGCCTAACCTGATCAGCGGTCGATGGACTGGCACCATGAACCTGACCGAGCCACAGGCAGGCAGTGATCTCTCGATGGTTCGTACCCGGGCGGAGCCGCAGGCCGACGGCACGTATCGTCTATTTGGCCAGAAGATTTACATCACCTTTGGTGAACACGATCTGGCCGAGAACATCATTCACTTGGTTCTGGCGCGGGTCGTTGGAGCCCCTGAGGGAGTCAAAGGTTTATCGTTGTTTGTCGTGCCCAAGGTTCTGGTCAACGACGACGGCAGCCTCGGCGCGCGCAACGACGTCTGGTGTGCGTCGGTCGAGCATAAGCTTGGCATTAAGGCCAGCCCAACGGCCGTGTTGCTGTATGGCGACGGCAAATGTCCGGTCGCCTCAACCGGTGGTGGTGCCCCAGCGCCCGGCGCGATTGGCTGGTTGGTAGGCGAAGAGAATCGCGGCCTTGAGGCGATGTTCATCATGATGAACGCGGCGCGATTCGCCGTCGGTATGCAGGGCGTTGCCGTTGCCGACCGTGCTTATCAAAAAGCGGTTGCCTACGCCCGGGACCGGGTTCAAAGCCGTGCCGTTGAAGGTTCGCCCGGCCCTGTCTCGATTATTCATCACCCCGATGTCCGGCGCATGCTGATGACCATGCGTGCATTGACCGAGGGGGCACGCGCACTGGGTTATGTGGCGGCGGCCGCTTTCGATCAGGCGCACGCCGATCCCGATCCGGTGGCTGCAGCTGAGGCACGGACTTTTTACGAATTTCTGGTCCCGATCGTTAAAGGGTTCTCGACCGAAATGTCGCTCGAAGTCACCTCCCTCGGTGTGCAGGTCCACGGCGGGATGGGATTCATCGAGGAAACTGGCGCGGCGCAGTATTACCGTGACGCCCGAATTCTGACGATTTACGAGGGCACAACCGCCATCCAGGCCAATGATCTGATCGGTCGTAAGACCGCCCGGGACGGTGGACGCTCAGCGCTTGCAATCCTGGCTCGGGTCCGGGCGACCGTGGCAGAACTGAAGCAGTCGGAGACGCTCGCAGCGATCGCGATTCGCCTTGAGCAGGCTTGTGATTCGCTCGAGCGCGCAATTGCGTTCATTGCTGGTGCCGCGAAATCCGAGCCTCGGGCAGTTTATGCCGGTAGCGTGCCGTACCTCATGCTGAGCGGTGTGGTGCTTTCGGGTTGGCAAATGGGGCGGGCGGCTCTGGCGGCTACCCATCAATTGGCGGCGGGTGAGGGCGATGCGACATTCCTGAGAACCAAGCTCGGCACCGCGCGGTTCTTTGCAGATCACATCCTGACGCGTGCGAATGGCTTGGCTGAATCAGTGGTCGAAGGTGCGGCCGGAACCCTCGCGCTTGACGAGGCGAACTTCTAAAACCGGTTCGGGCGGTCCGGCTAGCCGGCGATCTAGGGGTTTTTTTGGAGCTTTGGCTGCAGTCGGTGCTGGTTTGGCTCGCGCTCCCGACGGTCGGGTTGCCCGCAGTCTTTGTGATCAGTTTGCTAAGCGCGACCCTGATACCGATGGGCTCGGAGCCAGCTGTATTTGGTTACGTCAAACTAAATCCAGAAATGATGTGGCCGACCGTTGTGGTCGCGTCGCTCGGGAATACGATCGGCGGCCTCATCGATTATTGGCTGGGCGTCGGGGCGAAGGCCGCGGCTGATCGCCGGGAGCAGGCCCGGCGCACCGCCGGTGATTTGCCGGAAGACGATTCTGGTGTCAAAGACGATCGCGTCCACCGCAAAGCCTTGGCCTGGCTCGAGCGGTTCGGACCCAAAGCGATGTTGCTGGCATGGTTACCGCTCGTAGGCGATCCGCTCTGCGTCGTCGCGGGCTGGCTGCGTCTGCCGTTCTGGCAAAGCGCGGGCTACATGCTGTTGGGTAAGTTTTTGCGCTATTCCGCCTACACCCCACTGATGCTCTGGTTGTTTCCTGACGCCGTTTAATCGGTGATATCGGTCAAAAACGGCCCTGCACTTGCCGGGCGGGTCGACACCCGATAAAGTATCGGGTTCTCTGCGATAAAAACATCGCTTCTAACCTTCGAATAAGGCAAGGATTCCGGCATGGTTGTCCTCCGACTTTCCCGTGGTGGTGCAAAAAACCGCCCCTTTTACTCCATCGTCGCGGCAGACAAGCGCGCGCGTCGTGACGGCAACTTTATCGAACGCGTAGGGTTTTTCAATCCCGTGGCGTCTGGCGGTGAAGTCAGTCTGCGCATCGCAATGGACCGCCTGACTTACTGGACGTCTAACGGCGCCCAGATGTCGCCCGCAGTGGCCAAATTGGTTGACCGTTTTGCACGGCAGGTTGCGTCGCAGCCAGCGGCAGCCGTCGTGGCAGCTGCAGCGGCCCCTGCAGCGCCTGCTCCAGTAGCATCCGCCCCTGCGGTGGCAGCGGCACCCGCCGAAGTGTCTGCAGAAACCTCTGCAGAAGCGTCTGCAACCTGAGGTCTTACCCCCGGGTGACCTCATCGAGGTCGGCCGTATCATTGGCGGCTGGGGGGTTCGGGGCTGGATCAAGGTTCAGCCCTTTTCGGGTTCACCAGCCGATTCGGTGCTTTTAGGGGCCCGAGACTGGTGGCTGCAGCCGGTTTCAGCTGTGCCCGGGCGATCTACGGGCATTGTCCGGCCTGGTGCGCAACTGCCTATGACAGCGAAGCTGCTTCGGGTTGAGCGTGCCAAAGTGCATTCGGATTGCGTCGTGACGCGCCCCGTCGGCTTCGAGGATCGAACTCAGGCGGACGAAATTCGGGGCCGCGTCGTCGCCCTTTCTCGATCTGTATTTCCGCCCGCCGGCGACGATTCGTTCTATTGGGTCGACCTGATTGGTTGCGTCGTCGTGAATACGCATGACCAGATGCTCGGTGAGGTCATTGGTGTGGATGACCATGGCGCTCACGCCTTGCTGCAGGTGGCCACGGGTGCGACCACTGGAACGACCACCGGTGCGACCACCGGGACAGCCGCGGCGCGCCTTATCCCTTTTGTGGCCCATTTCGTCCTCAAAGTTGACATGGCCGCCCGGCGGATTTTGGTCGATTGGGAACTGGATTATTAATTGAGTGCCCGTGCCAACGCTCCGTATTGATGTCATCACGATCTTCCCGGAGATGTTCGATGCGCTCATCGAGCATGGGATTTCGGGCCGAGCGGCGGAACGGGCGCTGTTTCAACTCCACCGCTGGAACCCGCGCGATCTGACCGAAGACGCTTACCGCCGGATTGACGATCGTCCGTTTGGAGGGGGTCCCGGCATGGTGATGCTGGCCGAGCCTCTGGCTCGAACATTGGATATGATCGCTGAAGCACAGGCCGCGATGGAGCGCGAGGCCCCGCCGAGCCAGGCAGAGGCAGAGGCAGAGGCCGAGGCAGATTCAAAAAAAGTGCCCGTGATCTACCTTTCCCCACGGGGTGCGCCCTTGACCCAGCAGCGGGTCTGCGAACTGGCGCATCTGCCTGCGTTGACCCTGTTATGCGGACGCTATGAGGGTGTCGACGAGCGGCTCTTGCAGTCGCGGGTTGATGAAGAAATCGCAATCGGCGACTTCGTGGTTTCTGGGGGGGAGTTGCCGGCCATGATGCTGATCGATGCCCTCGTTCGGTGGCTTCCGGGCGCGGTTCAGGACCCCGCCTCCGTTCAGGAGGATTCGTTTACTCGAGGGTTGTTGGACTGTCCTCACTACACCCGACCGGACGATTGGCGCGGTCTGCGCGTTCCCGAGGTTTTGTTGGGCGGGCATCATGAACGGATTCGTGAGTGGCGGCGCCAACAGGCTTTGTTGACAACGCAGCAGCGACGTCCCGAACTCGTGGCCTCAGCAAGGAAGCAGGGGTGGTTCGATTCAGCCGATGAACGTACGCTCTCGCGGATCGGGGATCAAGCGAAAGCACCTTGAACCTTTGTAAGGCCCGAAAGTTTGGATTCTGGGTTAAACTTGAAGGCTTTCGTATAACACGGCCAGAATTTCGTTGTCGCCCTATGGTCGGCCCGTTTTCCGGTCACCATCCTCTGCCTGGCATTACAACAATTGGCGAGATCGTTTCGATAACGGTTCTCGTACAAACCAGCGCATGATGGCCAAGGAGTCCTGCATGAATTTGATCGAACAACTTGAAGCCGAGGAAATTGCCCGGCTTGCCAAAGTGATTCCGGTTTTCGCACCGGGCGACACCGTGATCGTCAACGTGAATGTCGTTGAGGGAACCCGTAAGCGGGTTCAGTCCTACGAGGGTGTTGTGATTGCCCGGCGCAATCGGGGCCTAAACTCCTCGTTCATCGTCCGCAAAATTTCGTCGGGCGAAGGGGTTGAACGGACGTTTCAACTCTATTCGCCGATGATCGCTTCGATTGAAGTCAAGCGCCGCGGCGATGTTCGTCGTGCCAAGCTTTACTATCTCCGTCAGCGTTCGGGCAAGTCTGCCCGAATCAAAGAGAAGCTACCAGGACGCCTGTCCCCCGCCGCCCGTGCGGCTGCGGTCGCTGCAAAAGCGGCTGCGCATCAGGCCGGTATTGCCGATGCGGCTGCGTTGGCTGCAGCGAATGCGGCAGCGCCGACCGACACGACCGCAAGCGAGTGACGCGGCGGCGGTTGCCGCATTTCGATCCCGTCACCGCTCTTCGGGTGGAGGCGGGATCGCCGTTATTGCCCGCCGTTCCGTCAGATCGGCTCGAGCCCAGCGCCCTACGCAGTCGCTTACAGGCGCAGCCGGACTGGTCCCCTGAATCCCGCGGGGACCCACCTTTAGCTCAGGGGCCCGGCGACCCCACCGGCGTTTTGACGCCGGCATCTGTCCTGATTCCGATTGTGCTGCGATCAGCCTCACCCACGGTATTGCTCACCCGGCGCACGGCGCACCTGAATGACCACGCGGGTCAGATCGCGTTTCCCGGCGGGCGCCGCGATCCGTCAGATTTGAGTCCGCAGCACACTGCCTTGCGTGAAGCCCACGAAGAGGTTGGTTTGACGCCAGAATATGTCGAGGTTTTGGGTCAGATGCCCGATTACCGGACGATCACCCAGTACGTGGTCACGCCGGTTGTTGCTCTGGTGCGGCCGGGTTTTAGCCTCGCTGTTGATCCCTTTGAGGTGGCCGAGGCGTTTGAGGTGCCGCTGGCCTACCTGATGAATCCGGCGAATCATCAACAGCGGACTGTTCCGGCTGGGCCGGAGGATCCTGGTGGGCGACGGTTTTGGGCGATGCCCTGGCAAGATAATGGCCAGGAATACTTCATCTGGGGAGCAACCGCGGCGATGTTGCGTAATCTGTACCAACTGCTCAGCGCCTGACGGAATTCGGTTGTGGGACTCCTTGCTCTTCTGTTCGCCCTTCTGATCGAGCAAGCCCGGCCCCTGCGCGCGGGCCATTGGGTCGATCTTCAATTCACCTGGATCACGGACTGGGTCCGACAGCACACTGATGCCGGGACCCGCGGGCATGGCCTGATGGGCTGGTGTGTCCTGGTTGGGTTATCGGTCGCGGGGGTGGGTTTGGTCCACTGGGGCTTGGGTCGTTTGCATGCGACGACTCAGTTCGCCTTTGACGTCCTCGTGCTCTACGGAACAATCGGTTTTCGGCGATTCAGTCAGGCATTCAGCGAGATTCAGGTGGCCCTGGCGGCGGGCGATACCGCTGGAGCGCGCGAGTCCTTGACGCGCTGGATCCGCGAACTCGATCCGGGCTTTGTAGCCAGTGCGGCGCCCGTCAGCGAGGTCTGCCGGGTGGCGATTGCCCATGCACTGGTCGCCGCGCATCGCCATGTATTTGCGCCCATTTTCTGGTACATCGTGTTGCCCGGGCCAATCGGCCCCGTGCTTTACCGCGCGGTCGAGACCCTTGCGCAGCGTTGGGGCGCTCCGCGGGGTGGGGAGGATTACGGTCGCTTTGCAGTTCAGGCTTATCGGGTACTCGATTGGCTTCCATTGCGGCTGACGGCTGCTGGGTTTGCCATCGTTGGCAATTTTGAGGATGCCGCCTACTGCTGGCGCGGGGCCCGCAGTCGGCAATTAGCGGGCGGTGCCGACCCTCAGCGTGCGTTGGTTTTGGCTGCCGGTGGCGGCGCGATTGGCGTTCGGGTCGCGGACCCGGAGCTCGAAGCCGATTGGGCGCGCAGTGAACTGGGTTTTGACTGGTCGGGTGCACTGGCCGATCCGTCGGCCTTGCGCAGCGCCGTGGGCTTGGTCTGGCGAGCGGTCGTCCTTTGGTTGGCGTTTTTTGGGATCGTGACGGTGTCGAGTTGGGTCGGCTGATCGTCAGAGGCGCCGGACATCTCCAATCAGCTCCCGCCAGATTTGCATCCGGCGTGAATCAATCGAACCATTGGCGACGGCTGCCCGAACCGCGCAGTCGGGTTCTTCCAGATGCCGACAATTGCTGAACCGGCAAGCCCCCATGTGCTCTTGAATTTCTGGGATGGAGTGCGCCAGTTGGGAATCCGAGAGATGTCCCAGCACGAATTCCTGGAATCCGGGCGAGTCAATAATCCAGCCGCCATTGTGCAACTGAAATGCCTTGGTGAACGTGGTGGTGTGCCGGCCCGTTCCGAGGGCTTCCGAGATGGTTTGGGTTGCTAGATCCGCCCCGGGCACCAGTGCATTGATCAGGGTTGATTTGCCCATTCCGGATTGACCAACGACAGCGGTCAGACGTCCCGCAAGCCAGGGTTGTACGGTTTGGGCTGCGCCGCTGGGGTCGGGTCCGGGCGCGAGATTGAATATCCGATAGCCCAAGCGTCGATAAACCGCGAGCCTTGGTGCGATGCGAATACTGGCCTCGAGCAGGTCGGACTTGTTGACAATGATTGCGGGTTCAATCCCGGCCTCGTGCGCACTCGCCAGCACCCGCATCAGGAGCGCTTCAGAGAATGGTGGGTCTGGTGCGATCACACAGGCAATCGCGTCGACATTGGCCGCTAAGACCTTAGTCCTGCGCGCGTCGGATCGCTTGAACTCGTTTCGACGCGTGAGACGGGTTTCGATGACACCGCACCCACCGCCTGTGGCCCTTACGACGGTCTGATCGCCAACCGCAAAGTCGTGATTGCGTGCACGCGTGACGCATACGAGTCGCTCGCCTTCAGTGGTCTGCACGATGAACTGCCGCCCATACGCTGCGATTAGTAATCCCTGGCTCTCCGGGGCATTTGCCACGGTTTAGCCGGTTGCCTGGTCGTTGGCGACGTCGCTGGCGAGGTCGCTGGCGAGGTCGCTGGCCAGAGCGTCGGTTCGGGCGGCACACACAAAGTCGTTTTCGCTGAGACCGTCTACGGAATGCGTATGCCAGCGCACGGTGCAGTGATTAAAGTGCACCGCAAGATCTGGATGATGGTCTTGACCATGCGACATCCAACCGACGGCGTTAACGAAAGCCAGCGTCTCCAGCCAGCCCTTGAATCGAAACGTACGGGAGATTGCCCGAACTTCGCGGTGCCAACCGGGCAGCACGTGGAGCTGAGCGTCCGCCTGCGCGTCCGAGTAGGCGTGCGTGACGGTCAGGGGGTGGCAGCGGCCCGCTGCAAGTTGTTCAGGCTCAATGACGGTTCGCATCGTCCAATCTCCGGTTGCGGTGGAAGGTTCTCAGGCCGTCTGAAGGCGCCCGATCCGCAGGCTTGCCGGCGGATGCGAGTCGTGAAACGCGGAGTGCAGCGGGTCGGGAGTCAATGTGGCGGCATTGTCCCGATAGAGCGCAACCAGTGCCCGGGTCAGCGCTTCGCGGCTGGTCATCTTGACTGCGTAGGCGTCGGCCTCGAATTCATGGCGCCGGGACAGGATCGCCCCCAGGGGACCAAGCAAGGTGGCAAAGACCGGAGCAACCAACATGAAAAGCATTAGGGCAAGTCCTGGCACTAGCCCTTCGGTCGGCACCAGCCCCAGCCCCTGAAAAAACCAGGCTTGCGATGCCAACCAACCGAGAATCGCCATTCCGGCGAGGCTACTGACCTGCATGATTAAAACCCGCTGGCCGATATGGCGGAGCCTGAAATGCCCGATCTCATGAGCCAGAACGGCTTCTATTTCATCCGGCCCGAGTTGCTGGATGAGGGTGTCAAAAAGAACGATCCGACGAGCGCGACCGAATCCCGTGAAATAGGCGTTGCCATGGGCGGAACGGCGGCTGCCATCCATCACAAACAATCCGCCAGCGGGAAACCCGCAGCGCTCGAGCAGTGCCTCGAGTCGGGATCGCAGGGGGCCATCGGGCAAGGGCTCGAATCGATTGAACCAGCGCGCGAAAACCATCGGGAAGACGATCATCATCCCCAGCGAAAAGGCCACCCAGACGCACCACGCCCACAGCCACCAGTAGGTTCCGGCGCTTTGCATCAGCGTCAGGATGACTGCGACGAGTGGTAATCCCAGGAGCAGCGAAAGCAGCAAGCCACGGCCCAGATCGCTTAACCACAGTTTCACCGTGAGGCGGTTGAATCCGAATCGTTGCTCGACCCGAAAGCGCCGCCAGGCGTCCAGCGGCAGGTCAACAATGCTGCCCAAGAAGCCCACGATCGCCACCACAAGCAACTGCCGAGTGAGCAGGGCCGAGGGGTCAACCAAGCTTGCGCTGAAATCCCAGAGGACCTGCAGTCCGCCAAAGAGCGTCAGAGCCAACAGCAGAGCGGCGGAAAGCAGGACGTCGATCAACACAAGGCGCGTGCGCGCAATCGTGTAGGCGGCCGCGCGTTCGTGAGCCGCCAGGGGGATTTGGGTGGCGAAGGCTTGCGGGACCGAGTGGCGATGCCCGGCGACGTGCCGGATCTGGCGGCTGGCGAGCCAGATTTTCAAGGTGGCCGAGCTGATCAGGGCCAGCAGGAACGCTGCGGTCCAAAGTGCGGGCGAAACAAAGTCATCCATCGGAGTTTGAGGTCGGCCGGGAGAGGCGCTGTGAGAGTATTGAAGGTTTTGGGGCTTTGGAGACGTTGATGGTACAGGCGCAATCGAATTCGAGTCCTGATCAGGTGGCGCTAGCGACCCAAAAGCGGACCCAAGAGCGGACCCAAGAGCAGACTCCAGAGCAGACGCCTGAGGGGACGCCCGAGGGGACGACAAAGCTGACTCCCGTGCGCCCGCTCGAAGGGGGGCTGATCTGGATTGATCTTGAAATGACCGGGCTCAAACCCGATTCTGACCGGATCATCGAGATTGCGTTAGTCGTTACGGACGCCAACCTTGAAATCATGGTGGAAAGCGAAGCCTTGGCGATCCGCCAACCCAAGGCGACCATGGATGCGATGGATGCCTGGAATCGATCGACCCACGGCAAGTCCGGACTGACTGATCGGGTCCTGGCTTCGCTGGTTGACGAAGGGCAGGCCGAGCAGCACATGTTGAACTTCCTGGCGCCTTGGATCGCCCGCGGCGCGAGCCCCATGTGTGGTAACACGATCTGCCAGGACCGGCGTTTTCTGGCGCGGTGGATGCCTGATCTGGAGTCGTTCTTTCACTACCGTAACCTCGACGTCAGCACGCTCAAAGAACTCGCTCGGCGCTGGAGACCAGATCTGGCCAAAGGGTTTCAAAAGCGCAACGCGCATACGGCGCTTGCGGATATTCACGAGTCAATCGACGAGCTACGGTACTACCGGGCCACTTTCTTGCGCACAGAGCCCCCGGTTTCAGACAGTTGATGTCGGGGCAGTCTGCTGCCACACCCGCCATTGGAGCCAGCCCAACAAGGCGGCCGCGAGCGCCAAGCCCACCGTCGTGGCGACCCAAAACCCGAGCGCCCCGGCAAAGTACACCGTCGGGGCGCCGAATTCAGCACCAAAGGTGAGCCATGCGCCGCCACCCAGACCAATTCCCCACAACGATAGGGCGTAGATGCCCATGGGAAGGGTCGATACCTGGTAGGCCCGCAGGCTAAAAGAAAGCACCGTCTGGGCCGCATCAAAAAGGTGAAATATTCCAATCCAAATAATGAGCGGCATGGCGGCTGCAATCACAGTGGGATCATTCGAGTAGGCCCACAGGATCTGCGACTTGCCCAGCAGGATGGTTGCCGTGATGAGAATTCCGGTCGTTAACGCCATCTGGAGCCCAAGGATCGACGCGCGTCGCGCTTGAGTTGGATCGCCGGCGCCAAGTGCTCTGGCCGTGAGGGTGCTGGTCGCATTGGCAATCGAGAGCGGCACCATGTAAGTGAGTGCGGCAAGGTTGGCGACGATCTGGTGACTCGCTCCGACAACGGCGCCAAATCGGGCGACAAACAGTGCAATAAAAGTGAATGAGGTCACTTCGATCAGGTAGCTCAAACCCGTCGGAACGCCTTGTCGCAGAAGTTCGCGCAACCGATCGGGTTCGGGCCAGCCGAGGCGCAATGGCCAAAGCCCCATGCTTCTGTATTGGGCGTCGTGACCCAGCAAAAAGATGGCTGCGGCTAGTGCGGCCCAGGCAACGCAGGCGGTAGACACGGCGCAACCAGCGCCGCCCATTGGGGCGATCGCGTCCAAACCGATCGACGCGCCGCCATACATGAAGAGTGCGTTGAGGGGGACTTTCAGAATCAGCCCACCGAGCAGAATGGCCATGATGACCCGCGGCTGTCCGAGGCCGTTTTGCAGCGCGTAGTAAACCCGGAACAACAGGGCCGCTGGCAGAGCGGCGGCGATGGCGATCAGATAACCCGTGGCGGCTTTCGCGACGGCCTCGGGCGGCGCGGCAATGGCAAACCAGAGGTCAGTCGCCCCGATCAAGGGGCAGCCGATGACTGAGAGCGCCAAGGCCAGCCAAACTCCTTGACGCGCCTCTGCCGCTATTTGATCAAATCGGCCAGCGCCCCAGTGCCGCGCCACGATGGGCGCAATTGCGAGCAACACGCCCATCAGGCCGATGTAGACGCTGACGTAGATCGCGACGCCAAGACTCACCGCCGCGAGATCCACGGCCGAGAGACGACCGGCCATGACCGTATCGAGAACGCCATTGCCGACGGCAGCCACTTGCGCGACCATGACCGGCCAAGCCAGCGTGAAGAGCTGGCGTATCGTTGATTTCACGGGTCGCGTCGATAGAGACGGAACCGCTCATTGCGGTCGGCTCGGCGGCGGCCTTCCCAGACCAGAACCCAGGCCTCTTCTGGTTCGGATTGAAGCTGCCCTCGCCGGTCGACCACGAGGAGGCGGCCGCATGCCGGGGCGGCCTGATCAAACCGGAGATTTCCAAACCACGAAAAGCTTGCGCGCTGGGCAAGGTCCAATCCGCGCTCCGCAATACAGGCGTTCGAATCGACCGGCGTAGTCGATTTCACGGCGGCCGCCAACTCGAGGCTGACGTCGCGATAGGTGTTACGCCAGTTGAAGATCGGCATCCACAGCGTCATCAACAAGAACCACGCCAAGGTCATACCAGCACCAGCCAACACAACCGGGCGCCAGAGCACAGGGGGTTGGCGCGACAGGCGCCAGCGCACTAAGGCAAGCCAGCCGACACTGGCGATTACGCCTACGAAGACCGCCGGCCCGAAGGTCGAGCTAAAGGTGGGCGTTTGTCCAATGCCAAAACCCGGAAAACCTGCCGCAAATCGAAGTGACTGTGCAGCCGGCTTGGCGGGCCAGCCGGTCAGTCCGGCCAGCCACCAACCCCAGACGCCGAGCCCGAAGAGTGAGAAGACGGCGACCGTGAACCAGTCGATCAGGCGGGTCAGGCTGCGCGCCAGGGTGGGTAGTCCGATAGCGGCCAGCATTGCCAGGGGTACCGCTAGCGGGATCAACGTTGTTTCCGAAGCGCGGCCAGCGAACAGGGTCACTGCAAAACTCCCAATCAGTAAACCCAACAGCAGGGCCATTGGAATGCCTACTGGCGCGTCAGCCCACCGTTGTCGGCTGAACCACAGGGTGCGGGCGGCCAGTGGCCATGATGGCCAGAAAAACCACGGGAGTGTCCGCGTCGCCCACGAGAGCTGGGCACCCAGACTCGCTGGGCCGATTGGCGTGGCGACCCATCCGAGCAACTGCAACTGACTTTGTGCTGATCCGTCCAGACTCAGCGCAATGGGCCACGGCAACCCCACGATGAGCGTGCTGAGGATCGTGGTCGGTACCAGGGTGCGAACATTGAGTCGGAGCGCGCGAACGCCGGATATGGCGATCAGAAATGCGAGTGCGAATGCCAGAGCGACCGCGGGTGATCGCACCAGGGCTGCGGCCGCGATCGAAGCACCAACGATCACGCCACCCGAGCGCGCCCGGTCGCAACTCCGCATGAGTCCAAAGGCAAAGGCGGCGGTAACGGTAAGCATGGCTGCGTCCGCCGTCGTCTCGTGGACCCGCGCCACCAGTCCGAAGGTTGCCAGTGCGATGAGCAGTGCGGCGTCGCCGATGGCGCGGCCGTAGTTCAGCGGACTCGCCCCAGCGCCAAAAGGATCGAGTGGTTGAGCCTCGGCGCGACGCGCCAGGCCTTCGGCAGCGGATCGCAAAAGCAGCAGTCCGCCAATCAACCAGGCTGCTGCGGCTGTGCGGATCCCGGCGGCGGCATTGATTGACCCCGCACTGAGAAATTCCAGGAGTCGCGCGACACCTGCCGTAAACCAGTAGGCGAGGGGCGCTGCATCGGTTACGGGGCTGCCCGCAACTTCCGGGAGGAGCCACTGTCGGGCACTCCCCGAAAACATTGCGTGGGCGATGCCGAAGCCAATCGCATCGGCCGGTCGCCAGGGGTCTCGACCAACGAAGCCCGGCAAGACGTAGAGGAGAATGAGGGCGATCAGCGCAAGACGCGGAAGGCGTCTTGCCTCTGGTTCAGTAACCAGGAATGGGCGCATGGGCCTGACTCAGGCCGCCCATGCGCAGTCGGGACCGACCCCGAAGATCAGGCGCTGGGCGTTGCCGTACGACGTGAACCGAACTTTTGGCGGAATTTCTCGACCCGACCCGTTTCGATCACGCGCTGTTGCGCACCTGTGTAGAACGGATGGGACTCTGAGGAAATATCGAGTTTGAACAGCGGATATTCCTGGCCATCATCCATCTTGATCGTTTCGCGCGTGTTGACGGTCGAACGCGTCAGGAATTTGGCACCGCTCGACAGGTCGAGAAACACGACGTTGCGGTAATTGGGGTGAATGCCTTCTTTCATGGCTGAGGAACTTTTTGGGTAATCAGTGAGTATATCGGATGAATGAGTGTCATTTCAAGGCCCAAACTAGCCGCCTCGTTTCATCATGTCAAAGAACTCGGCGTTGCCCTTGGTCTGCTTCATTTTGCCCATCAGGAATTCCATCGCCTCGAGCTCATCCATGTCATGGAGGAGTTTGCGCAGAATCCAGATTTTCTGCAGGTTGCTGGCCTCGATCAACAGTTCCTCGCGGCGGGTGCCGGACTTATTGATGTCCATCGCCGGGTAGATCCGTTTTTCCATCATCCGACGGTTTAGGTGGATTTCCATGTTGCCGGTGCCCTTGAATTCCTCGTAGATCACCTCGTCCATTCTTGAACCTGTGTCGATCAGGGCGGTCGCGATGATCGTCAGCGAGCCACCCTCTTCGATGTTCCGGGCGGCACCAAAGAAGCGTTTAGGCCGCTGCAAGGCATTGGCGTCAACCCCGCCGGTCAGGACCTTGCCGGAAGCCGGGACCACCGTGTTGTAGGCCCGTGCGAGTCGCGTGATCGAATCAAGAAGGATCACGACGTCCTTCTTGTGTTCAACCAGACGCTTGGCCCGCTCGATCACCATCTCGGCCACCTGCACGTGCCGTGTTGCCGGTTCATCAAAGGTCGAGGCAATGACTTCGCCGCGAACCGAGCGCTGCATTTCGGTCACTTCTTCCGGGCGCTCATCAATCAGCAAAACGATCAGGACAATGTCCGGATGGTTGGCGGTCAGTGCGTGCGCGATGTGCTGCATCATCACGGTCTTGCCGCTCTTCGGAGGGGCGACGATCAGCCCGCGCTGCCCCTTACCGATCGGTGCAATCATGTCGATAATGCGGGCGGTTAGATTTTCTTCGGCTTTGGTGTCGCGTTCGAGCCGCATCGCCTTGTCAGGGTGCAGCGGCGTCAGGTTCTCAAAGAGGATCTTGTGCTTGGTGGAACTCGGATCTTCGCCATTGACCCGATCCACTTTGACCAGCGCGAAATAACGCTCGCCCTCTTTAGGGACGCGTACCTCGCCCTCGATCGTGTCGCCCGTGTGCAGGTTAAAGCGCCTGATCTGGCTCGGCGAAATGTAAATATCATCCGTGCTTGCCAGAAACGAGGATTCGGGCGTCCGCAGAAAACCAAAACCGTCTGGCAAAACCTCGAGAACGCCGTCACCAAACACCTGTTCGCCCAACTTGGCGCGGCGTTTCAGAATCGCGAACATCA
>Ga0114979_10000137_pt1 | contig 45727 bp, 44 predicted proteins | sample S_140625_EF_Meta_FD_87315 | JGI IMG/M metagenome (GOLD analysis project Ga0114979, IMG submission 87315) | Freshwater microbial communities from Lake Simoncouche, Canada to study carbon cycling - S_140625_EF_MetaG | ecosystem: Environmental > Aquatic > Freshwater > Lake | place: Lake...
TTGATATTGATATTGATAAATTCAATAAATAACAATATTAGATTATTCAATATCAACGTGTGTCAACATGTGTCTTCTACAACAAACATTTTTTAATCCTAAATCATCTAAAACAGTTCCTTCAGCGGTTTTTTCCACTTTTTCCGCAGTTAAATATATTACTTTATCTGGTTTGATACCTTGTGAAAACTTTATACGACGCACTTCATTTTGATAATAACGATATTTATCTGCTAAAACATTACCACATGTAAAACATTTAATTGGAATAATCATTTTTATATATTTATAATGATATTCTTTATATATTTATAATTCAATTTTTTCAATAAATATTTCTAATAATATATAAACAAACCTATGATGAATAAAACGACAATGACCTATATTATTTTGATATCAATGATTTTTGTAAGTTTAGGATTTGGAATGTATTTATTAAATATAAAAGAAGGGCTATATAATTCAAATTATCAAATTCGTGATAATTCTGGAAATAAAACAAGCAACACAAAACAACTCCCTGACGTAGATACAGATTTTCATCCATCTGAATCACAAATTATAAAAGATAATGGTTTTGTAGACTTAAAAAGTGGAGATATATACGTACAAGACCAATGTGGCAATACAGTTATATTACCTAGGTCAAATGTACAAGGCAGAGTAACATATTACCAACCGGGTGTTTTTCGTTTTGCAGCATCTACGTATGTTCCTGATTATGAAGATAGTGTTTATCTAAGTAAGACAACCGGTCAATCAACTACTGGAATTGTTAATAATTCTTCCAAATCAAAAGTTGAAATATGTACACAATACAAAGACCATCCACAGTTATTAGAAGAAGCCTGTCAAAAAATGGATGGAAATCTTTGTGCTTCCACATCTTGTTGTGTTTTACTAGGTGGTTCTAAATGCGTTAGTGGAAATGAACAAGGAGCTACTATAAAATCAAATTATAGTGATGTTTATATTCCAAATCGCGATTTCCATTATTACCAAGGTAAATGTTATGGTAATTGTCGTCATTGATATTATTTTTTCAAGACAAATCCTTTCGTCGTTTTTTTTCTAACTAATTTTTCGTTATTTTCGTGTATTTTATTATGACATTTTTCACAAACTGAAGCCAAATTTGCTTTATGATTTTTATGAAATGTCCCTATATATCCATTTACGTCCGCATCTTTCTGTGGACTTAAATGATGTGTTTCTTCTCCCATTGTTTCACCACATAATTCACAAAGTCCTCTTATTTTGTTTGAATTATAAATAGTTGTTGGACTCGATAATTCTCCACGTGAATTAGGAAAATGCTCGTTTCTAATATGATACGCTAAATCCAAAAAATCATTATCTAAATAGAGTGATTTACAAACTTCTAACCCATATATTCTTGGTCCCGACCCATCTTTTAATTTACGGTCGTATACCAAACAATCATTCTCCCTGTCATACAAAACAGACATATGTTTCAACGCTAATTTTGAAAGTTCTCGTATTTCTTCGTATTCTACTATTTCATGAAAATGTGTTGCAAAAATATAAGAACAACCTTTCTTATTCAATGTTATCAAACCTGCTGAAAAAATGCTAAGAGCACTTTCAGTCTCTGTTCCAGAGCATAATTCATCGCCCAAAATCAAACTATTTTCATCAGCCATTTTCAAAATAATACGCAATTCCGTCATTTCTACAGCAAATGTTGATAAGCCCTTGAATAAATTATCATTACCAAGAATTCTAGAAAAGATTGCAGTATATGGTTTATAAACAAATTGTGAACATGGGACATACATCCCTGATTGTGCCATTATGATAGCAACACCCAGAGCTCGAATCAAACTTGTTTTACCGACTGCATTCGTCCCATATAATAAAATACCATCCGTTGATTTCCCTAGGCAAATATCATTGGTGACATAAAGTTCATTTTGTTGAATATGTTCAATTAGACAATGACGAAGTTCTTTTGCATCAACGAATGATTTGTCAGAGTTTTGGATTATTGGGCAACAATAATTATAATTTTTCGCAATATATATTTTTGATTGTAAAACATCGATTTTTGAAACAAAAAAAGCCAAGTTCTCCAAATCATCATAAAAATTCTTTTCTAACATACCTAAAAACTGCATATACGCCTGACCTATTAATACATTCATTTGGTTTTTATAATTCAAAAGATTTTTACATATGTCATCCAATTCTTTGAATGATATCTCTGTATCACTGGATGATGCTTTTGTAAATTTGACATCCTTCAATTGAATTTTTAGAGTTTCATCAATATTGGCAATAGGACTCTTTGAATTTTCTATTATTTTTTTCAACAAGAGGGAGCGTTTCGAGGTAATTTGTAAACAAACACCCGATTTTTCTGTTTCATGTATTTTTATATATTCAGTATCAGGAGAATTCTCGTTTGATTGAATCAGTTCGTTGAAATACTGTCTAATTTTATTAAATTTATCTAGGTTCTCAGTATATTTGGAAACTATATCATCTAATGGCGATGAAATGCCGATTTGAATGATGTTTTCATTAAAACTGCTCATCGAAGAAATAGATTTACACGAATCAATTATCAAATTTTTATCAATAAATTCAGTTAATTTATTACAAGTATTAATAATATAATTTGAATCATTATTATAGAAGTTCTCGAATTCATTACATAAATATTGGCAAACATTGGGTAATTCAAATAAACAATTATTTATTTGTCGAATGTTCTCGATACTTTTGTACAAATGTGCAATAGAAGATGGATATATTTTTTTGATTACTATTTGTCTACATAATTTTTCAATATCACGAATGCCAGAGAGTTGTTTACGAAATATGTCAATTAAACAATAATTATCATTCATAAACTCAGCAATCATTTTGTATTCCAAATTAAGCCAATCTTCGTCGTAATTTGGATTCAATAATTGATATTGGAAACGACGTTTACCCATCGAAGATAAACATTTATTCAAAAACGACAAAACACACGAATATTGTCCAGACTTTGATTGCGAATTCATATCATGAATGATATTCAATTGCGAAAGGGTATGATTTGCAAGAATCATTCTAGTTGATGTATTATTGAACTCGGGAATAGCAATTTTGTTAGTTAAATATGAATTATGTTCTTGGATAAAATTCAACAAAAAACACAAGGATTGTGTTGCAATATTATATGTTTGAAATTCGGCACATAAATCATATGATTCTTCACCGAAAAAATTAGCAATTATCTGTTTTATATATTTTTGACTTGAACACCGTTGTATTTTTTCTATTTCCTTTTTGTTTTGAGAATCAGATGGTATTGTATTAACTAAATGTATCGTTTGTGATTGGATTCCAGTCATTTGAATAATGGATTGTACATCTTTTTCTTGAAATGGACTCAATAAAATAACTTCGCTAGGACAATAAATAGAAACATATCGTTCCAATTCATCAAAAGTTGTTGTATTCAAAAAAAATGATGTTTCGTGTTGAAATATGGATGATTTTCCTGTAAAACTATTAACAACGGAAACACCATAAACAATAATATCTCGATTGCCATTAGACAATGATTTGTATGTTTCTAACCAGATACACATAACATGATTCATAATTTTTGGTGAGCTATCTGTATCACATGATAAATAGGTTCCAGATGAATACACTTTACTTAATTTGCGTGTAACGTCTTTACCGTTTTTTTCTTGTACAAAAACTGGCACAGTGAACCCATTATCAGTCAATATCAAAATATATTTTTCCAAAGTAAAATCACGAAAACCTGCCATAAGAATTTGACCGCCGCCATATGAAATTTTCTTTTCAGATATATTTAATTGACAAACATCAGCAAACTCGTCGATAATACTTTCAATAATATTATTATTTGCAGTTTTTATACCATAAACTTCAAAAAATGCACCGACCTGCATAAGAACAACTGTTTTTTTACCATATTGCGATTGATAATTTTTGGTTTGATTAAAATATTCAAAATAAATTCCGGTTTCTGGATCTTTTGTTGGTGCGGATGTTTTTTTTGATTTTGACATAAATAGTATTATGAAAAACTATTTATATATTTTTATAAATTATTTTTATGCAATCTTCAATATTGTTAATCGAATTAAAAAAGGTGTTGAATTTCCAGCGGTTGTCACATCGGCTGTTCCAACAACAGAAGAAATTGCAATAACCAAAGTAGTTGTGACTTCTTCTATTGAACGTCCATGTATCCATGTAGTAGCGGTAGTTGAACCTGATATAGTATTAGGGTCTATGCTTAATGTCCCGGCCGTTGTACCTGTATAAATGGCAATTGACCCCGCAGAAGACAAACTTGTTTCATAATCAATAATATAGGTGCCAACACTTAGTGTAAAAACAGTTCCACCTGCACCAACACTAGCTACAATTGATGATGGAACTGTATTATAAACTTCTGTATCTATTGTAAAAGCTGTTCCTGGCGGAATTGAATTATTTGGTGTTTGTATAGTGCGTATATATTCAGCATATCCAACTATATTAGTTGGTCCGGTTGGACCAGTTGGACCGATTGAGCCAGTTTCGCCAGTTGGACCAGTTGGACCGATTGAGCCAGTTTCGCCGGTTGGACCAGTTGGACCGATTGAGCCAGTTTCCCCGGTTGGACCAGTTGGACCGATTGAACCTGTTTCGCCGGTTGGACCGATTGAACCTGTTTCGCCAGTTGAACCAGTTGGACCGATTGAACCTGTTTCGCCGGTTGGACCAGTTGGACCGATTGAACCTGTTCTGCCAGTAGGTCCTTTCTTACCACGCAAAACACAAATTTCACAATAATCACAATCTTTCTCACATTTACAATATTTGTAACATTTCTTTTGGTTTTTCTTATTTTCAGGCATATAAGATATAAAACCATAATTTTGTTTCAAAATATAATAATTTTGTCTAAATTATGCGGCGCTATGATGTGATTAATAATTATAAATAAAAAGGTACAGTTCTATATAGTTATTTCATTTCATAAAAATATTTTCATAAGATTGCATAAATTTCTGTGAACCATAGATGGTGTAAATTTTTTATAAATTCACGGTTTCGTCAAATAGTGAATGTACATCTCTATCATGAGTAATAATAATAATACTTTTTTTGTATTTTTTGAAATCACGTATTAATCCAATTAATTCTTTCTTCAAATCGGGGTCAAGAGCATTCGTTGGTTCATCTAATATCAATACTTTCGATGGATTAACAAGACCACCAATTATATTAATAATTTGTCGTTGTCCGCCAGATAGATTTTCACCCAAAGCGCCTGAACGTTGGTTATAAATATCGACATTTTTATACAATTCGTTTATTTTTTTGTATTGCATTATTTTATCTAAGTATTTGTTACAAGTATCGATGTCCAAACATCCATAAAGCATATTATCAATAACCTTTTTATCAAATAATTTTGAATTTTGGTTTACATAGGTTATATTACTTCGAATATAATCTGGGTCTATATTGTTTATATTTTCTCCATCAATATAAATATTTCCCGAGTTAGTTTTGTATAATTTGAGAACCAATTTCATAAAAGTAGATTTTCCTCTACCAGATAATCCGAGAATACCAATTATTTTATCATTCATATCGACATTAATGCTCAAATTATCAAATAATAGTTTATTATTTGACGAATATTTGAATGATACATTTTCAAATTGAATTGATTTAAATTCCAGGTTTATTGATTTATATTTTTTTTCATTTGATTTCAAAACATCATAAGAATCTTCCATATTTTTGAAATGAACGAGAACTGAATCAGACCTACCTAAAAATTCTATAAAATCTGGTATTTGCTGTATAATTGTTATCATTTTGTCTCTATATAACAATATAATTGTAAAAAATGCAACGAAAATAGTAAAATCAATTTTTTTATTAAAAAACAGGTAAATCAAATATCCTATAGATAAGAATATGATAATAAAAACAATACAATTCATTATCGTTCCATGATAACTTGTAATTGAATAAAAATCAAATGCTTTATTAATACCCTTATTTGTTTTATCTGAAAATATATCAATTTCATTTAATGTTTGACCACGATAAATAATTTTATCAATATTATTCAAAATTTCTTGTAAATAAGATTCCGTGTCATTCACATGTTTTTCGTAATCCTCGTTGTATATTAGCATACTTTCCCAATTAAAATACAAATACACAATCAATAACAAATTACCAATAATAAATGAAACTCCAAAAATAGCATTTTTCAACAAAAAATAACCTGATATGATTATCAAAAATGTTACATTTGGAAGTAAATATGTTATAAAATCATTGAATACCATGAAACTTACTGATGAAATGCGATTGATTGGTGAATTTAGTTTTGTAAAATTGATTTCACTGAAGTTTTCATTGTTTATTATTAACATGGCTTTAACCAATTGATGTCGCATCCATTGTCTAAGCTTAGTAAGTAATTTATTTTGAAAATATTTATAAAAATTGTATAATACTATATATGCTATTGACAATAATACAAAATATTTGAAAAAATCGTATACTAATGCCTTTTTATTTTTATGAATAAAATCTATAATTTTGGCTGTTATATAAGATATTCCGTTTGTCTGAATAATATTGATTATAAAACTTGTAATTATCATAAGAGTAGCATTCCAATATTCTTCATAAAAAAAATGTTGTAATAAATTATATACTATATTCATTATATATAATTTGACTAAAATATTTGACTCTGTGTTATGCAGTAATCAATATGTAACTGTATTTTTGTGAACACATTACTATGTTAATATTTTTATATCATTTGGAACGACGCCATTTATGTAATAAAAAAATCTTTGGTCAGTATCATATACTCTGAACGTAGCGTTATCATCAAATAAAAATGATATATATCCATTTATATTATTAGTAATACCATTTGTAGTATTTACATAGGGTGATACATGACTAATTATTATAACATTTCGATTTGATATGGCATTTCCCTTACTGTCAATTGCAAATGCGGTTCCTTCACTATTAGTATAAATACTTATAACTATTATGTTTGTAATATTCAAAACATAATTTATATCAGATATAACGCTTTCAATTTCGCCAGTAGAAAGTTGTGGTTGATTAGTCGCAAAATCAATCAAATAATGTGTATAAAAATTATAAACTATATTACTGATTAGATTAAAACCGCCGCTCATTTTATATATTATAATTACTAAATAATATATAAAATAATAAATATTCGACTGCATTTACAAGTGCACTTTTGTAAATAAAATTGTAATGATTATAATAATTTAATTGATATAAAATATTATAATGTATATCTATATAAGAATGGTTGATGAAGATGATTATGGACACTTTATAGACATCGAACTCAATATTGATTTTGAATACAATAAAATAAAAAAATCCATATCGAATAACAATAACAATAATAAAAAAAATGATGATATTATTATTTCAGAAAAATCAATTAAGAAACAATATATAATTATTGCAAATTGTTCTTTTTTTACATTTGTGATAATATATTTTTATGTATCTCCTCCATTCAGATAGTTATACAAAAGATTATCTGGATTATGATTTTGAACTTCACCGCATATCATGACCGCACTTTCATACATTTTACGCAGAACATCATTTGGCGAAGTTGAACCGATTCTTATAAATCCTCTCTTCATAAGATAAGACTTTACTTCTTGAATGGGGACTTGTTTTAATAATTGTTTTTTTGTTGTAATGTTATTACGAATTGTTTTATTTGAAACTAACACAGATACTTTTGGAAGAATTTTTGATTTTCCTATTTTATAGGTGCGTCTTTTTGTTTTCTTTCGTTTCATTTTTTTAGGACGCATTTGTTTTTTCAATTCTTGTAATTTAGTGGCAGTTTGATTCATTTGTTTAACGCGGTTTATTGTATCATTTATTTTATTTTCTACAGGTTCGTTTGAGTGACCTATCAATGATAATGGGTTGTTGTTGGCGTTGGTGTTGTTAGCGGCGGCGGCGTTACTAGTGTTATTAGTAGAACCTCCTATTATAATAGTTGGTTGCTGATTTTTATGTTGTATTGGATTTTGCAGAGGAAAATTTTTTCTTGTTTGGTTCATAAAATTTCGATAAGTTGGAAGTGAGCCATTTTTCAAACATCCATATTTTGGTTGTTGTAATGTATTTATTTTTATAGAAGGTGTATTTGTCAAATTTGTGGTAACTATATTATTTATAGGAGTGAGTGTATCAATTGTAGGTGAAAATAACATTGAATTCATGTTGTTGTTTGGATATTGTTTCAGAGTATGATTTTTTATTTTTTGTTCTTCATTTTTTTTATCGCTCAAGTTCTCTAAAAATGCTTTGGCTTCTTTAAATTCTTTATTGAATTGATTATCAATGGATGTTGTTTTTGTATTTTTCAAACTGTTGTCATCTTCAAATATTTTTTTATATCGGTCTTCTTGATGCTGTCGTATCATTTTCAAAATTGACCGTTTTTTCAATGTATCATCCTTTTTTTTTGCTGCGCTTGTTTTTATTTTTATTCCATTAGTATCGGATTTTGACCGTTTTTTTCTAGTTGTATTATTTGAAAATGAGAATAAATCTGGATTGATATTCAAAGTTTTTTTATCACTCATTTTGATTTTATTTATAAATTGTTTTATACTATATCTACATACATCGAAAAGAAAATTATTACAATATCTATAAATTCCTAAATTTATTAGGAATTTATAAAAAATCATTTTCTAACGATTATTTTTTTGTTTTTTGTTTTTTTGTTTGTTGTTTTATTTGTCCTTGTCTTTGTTTTTTTAATTATGTATTTTTTTCTAGATTTGTTACCACCATTTATATTGTCATCAATAAACAATGTTTTATTATTGATAATATTGTTGAAATCTTCTTTAGTATTTTTATTACTATCAAAAATATTTTTATGTTCACTGCCATTATTGTCAAATATTAATAATCTATGAATAGGAATAGAACCACATATTTCAGTGTTTTTAGGATTTTCAGCGTTTATGCACGAATTGTATAATTTTTCTAATGTAGTTTTCATATTTGCCAATACAGTTTTGAAACTTTGTTCGCTTATATCGGGTAATCTAGGAGCAGGTTTTTTATAATCATTTTGGAAATTTTTTATAGATTCGTACGCTCTACTTTTATTTCTTTCTACTAATTTATCAAATTCAACTAATGAATAAGAAATAACTACTTTATATTGAGATTTTATCCATTTTTCATCTAATAACCATGTTGGAATATCTTTTCCAGTAGTTTCAAAAATAACGTGTTTCAATTGATTTTCTGAATTTATCAAATTTGCATCATTCAATTCATCACATGAAAAGTTATCTGAACCTAAACAACCTTTACTTTTTCTTGTTTGAAAATAAGCATTAGAAAACTCGTTTAATAATTTTTCATCAGGATTATTATATTTTTGTTTTTGACAATCTTCATTACATCCATTATTTACTTTTTCAATAATAGCCATTACTTTTTTTTTGTATCCAGTATCATTTTCTACTAAATCATCAACTAATATTTTTTGAAAATTACTATTTTCATTGTATTTAATATTCAAATGGTTAAATGTTTTTTCGATTAATCCAGTTTTGCCAGAACCAGTCGCTCCAGCTGTTATAACAAAATATCTAACGTCGTCTTCTGTCATATATTGTATGTATATATATATGTATGTAAATTACTAAATATAAATGCTATTAATGAAGACGGGTTCTTTATTCGTTTTTTTATTTTTCATAAATACATCATATCCGTTTTTGATGTCATCAAAACTGATTTTTTTACGTAAGTCTCTATGTTTTGTATAAACACGCTTTCCATGTGCAATTTTCGCATAAGTCAATAAAAGTTCCATATCGCGACCAAAATGCTTAAAATTTGACTTTTTATCTTCAAACCATTTTTGTAATTTTTTTTCATCGATATTTTCTAAGTTCCAATCAATATCACCGACTTTTTTCTTAAATATATCCATTAGTTCTTTGGATGAATATTCTTCCATAGTAAATCGCCAAATAAATCTAGATTCTAAACCCTTATTTACTCTAAAAAAAGTTTCATTCAATTCATCTTCGTATCCTGCGATAATAACCATCAAATCATTTTTATGGTCACTCAAAGCTTCACATAATGTATCCAAACACTCCTTGGAATAACTATCTTCTCTATCACCATTGGCCAAGGAATAAGCTTCATCAATAAACAAAACTCCACCTAAACATTCATCGATTATTTTTTTCGTTTTTATTGCAGTTTGACCTAAATACCCAGCTATTAAGTCACTTCGTGTAACCTTCTTGAATACATTTTTGTTTAAAATTCCTAGCTTTGAATACATTCTACCGATTATTTTCGCTATTTCTGTTTTTCCTGTACCTGGTGGACCATATAAAACCGTATGTTTGAAATCACTTGTTTGAGCCTCCTTACCCAAATGTAATTCTTGAATAAAATAAATCAATTGGTCCAAAATCGATTTTTTCATGGATTGAATGCCAATCATACTATTCAATTCCAAAAGCTCGGTTTTGATATTATGTAACGATTTCAAATCGATATTGTATTCAGTATCCTCTTGATAGTCATTATTTTGAATTATTTGAATAATGTCATCCAAAGAATTTATAGACGCATCGATTATTTGAGTTTTTATTTTCGGTTTATTGGACGGTGAAAGTTCTGATTGATTAATAGATGTAAATGTATTTATTAATGCTTCATGCTGTTTTTGCCAAATTGAATATTGATTTGGAAAATATGATAAATAAGAAGCATCATTACTTTTGTTCCACGCGGAAGAATTATGTATTGAATAAAAACTAGTGTTGTTTGAAATATCTATCATTAATGGTTGTGGTTTTTTAACAGGATAATTATATTCATAACGCTTACCTGAAAAACTAGCATCGGTTATTTTTTGTTCATGTATATTAGTTTGTATAGCGGAATTCAATATGACATATTCTAAATAATTATATTGTATTTTTTTATCATAAGAGTCTAAAAAATCAATGAATCTATTTGATTTTTTATTCAACATTTCAATATTATCTAATTACGTATTTATCTCAGTTTACAATATATTTTTATATATTGTATAAATATATTGTGTAAAAATATTTTATGTATAAATATTTTATGTAAAAATATTTATTTATAAAAACAAATTAAAAAATTGAATTCGGTATATTATTAACAATCGGTTATAAATATAATCGAAAATGTTGAACTACGAAATGCAACCTGATATTGAGACCGTTCCAAAACTTCATGGATATAAGCTAAAAATAAAGGCACCACCATCCAATACAAATGCAGAAACTATTTTTATCAAGGAAACGATTGAATTGGAAAAAAAAATTAAACAACAATTAATCGACATGGAAACAACAATATCAAAAAATGCATACGATGATGAAAAAAAGCTATTAGAACATTTGGGTCAATATATCGAGGAACCGTATCATATTATAGAATCGTATTTCGAAGGTCAACATTTAGAAAGATTAGTTCGTCATCAAATAGAATCGTATAATCATTTTGTCAATTATCAAATATTACGCACTATACAAATGTTCAATCCTGTTACAATTCGTTCTGATAATGATTTCGTAATAGAAAAAGACAAATATTTCTTAGAAGTATTTATTTCATTCAGTAATTTCAAATTATATCCACCTCAAATTCATGAAAACAATGGAGCTACAAAAATCATGTTACCACAAGAAGCCAAATTACGTAATTTCACGTATGCTTCTACAATGACTGTGGACCTAAACATAAAATATGTTGTTCGTAATACTGAAAATATGGATGTTCCAAAAACTATCGAAAAGACATTGCCCAAAATCAATATTGGCAAATTACCTATTATGTTAAAATCATCGATTTGTGTTTTGAAACAAAATAGTCATATCAATCCTATTCATACTGGAGAATGTTCTATGGATTGTGGTGGATATTTTATCATCAAGGGTTCTGAAAAAACTGTATTAGGACAAGAACGTGCAGCTGAAAATCGTGTTTACTGTTTTGATGGAAAAAATACCGCAAAATGGGATTGGTTCGCAGAAATAAAATCCGTCCCCGATTTCAAATGTATTTCTCCAAAACAGATTGAAATGATGATTTCTAGTAAAAACAATGGTTTTGGTAATGGCATTTTCGTATCTATTCCGCGCATAAAAAATCCCATTGAATTGTTTGTTTTGTATCGTGCATTGGGCGTTTCGAGTGATAAAGAAATTGCAAAATATATTTTATTAGATATTGATGACGATAAACAAAGTGACTTATTAAAATGTTTACAAGCATCGATGATTGATGCAAATAAATATATGACGCAAGAAGATGCAATCAAACATATTACTACTTCCGCTGCATATACTCCTTTGAATATGGATAAAGAAACTGGTTTACGTAAAAAACGCGAATTCACTATTGAAGTTTTGGACAGTGACCTTTTCCCACATTGTCAAACATTACAGCAAAAACTGTATTTATTGGGTTACATGGCAAAGAAACTCATTCAAACTAGTTTAGGTCAATTACCACCAGATGACCGTGATTCGTATGTAAATAAACGAATCGAATTGACTGGAACCCTTTTAAATAATTTGTTTCGTAATTATTTCAATAAATTAGTAAAAGAAATGCAAAAACAAATTGTTCGTGAAATCAATACTGGTTCATGGCGGTCTAAAGAAGATTATGAAAATATTGTTAATATGACGAATATTTATAAAATTATGAAATCTACCACTATCGAAAACGGTATCAATCGTGCATTGGCTACTGGTGATTTCAGCATCAAACAATCGAATAGTAGTAAAGTCGGCGTTGCTCAAGTCTTGAATAGACTGACGTATGTAGCCAGTCTTAGTCATTCTAGACGTATCAATACACCATTAGAAAAAAGTGGTGAATTGATTGCGCCGAGAAAATTACATAACACGACGTTCGGGTTCTTATGTTTGACCGGAGACACTGAAGTTTTACTGTCAGACCGTATGACTATCAAAAAAATAAAGGATATGAAAGACGGCGATAGAGTAACAACTATCAATCCTGAAACATTATTGGATGAACCTTCTGATATTCATTCTTTCTTTTCAAAAATGCCTGATAAATTATTTGAAATAACCACTATAAGTGGAAGAAAAATAAAGGCTACTGCTAATCATCCATTTCTTGTAAACAATAATGGTAAATATGAATGGAAAAATCTAGAAGATTTGAACAATGGTGATAAAATTATTATTCGCCATGTAGTAAAAAATATAGAAGACACGAATTCAACCGCAGTAGTAATAAACGATATCGATATTTTAGAACATTACAAAATGGAATTATTAGAATTGAATTTATTGAATAAAAAAATTCCCACTTACAAATTAAAAATAATTGCTCGATTGATAGCTGCTTTGAATACAGATGGTCATTTATATGAAAGACTTGACAAAGATAAAAAATATTATGCCGCATCCTTCTATGTTGGTGAAGAATACGATGTCTTTCAAATTGCTGACGATATTCAAAAACTTGGTTTTGGTAATTCATCTATAAAAAGAAAAGAAAGCAAATTCGAAGACAAGATTTCAGGCAGAACAACAATATCTAGAACATGGGAAGTATCAAAAAATGGAGCCTTCGCTCATTTGTTGATGTTGTTAGGCGGATTTGTAGGAAAGAAAACGAATATGCAACGCGCACTTCCTGAATGGTTAGTAAATGCCGAATTATCAATAAAACGTGAGTTTTTATCAGCTTTCCAAGGTGGCGATGGTTCTAGACTGTCATATCAAAAAAATGATAAATCATGGAAACCACATATTGGCATTACATTTCAAACAACCAGTAATGAATATTTGAATGATACTGTAAATTATATGACGCAAATTGTAAATATGTTTGGTGAATTTGGGATAAAATCTAATATAAAAAATACAAAGGTAGATGAAAATAAAACTAAGGTTTGTATAGTTTTTGAAAATAGTTCAGAAAATCTAGCAAGATACACTGATATTATTAATTATACATATTGTGAAGAAAAAAGAAGAGTATCTGCTCCTATGATTGAACATTTAAAAATAAAAGAATTCAATAAAAAATGTCGTGATGAACATTATCAATATATAATCGAAAATCATAAAAATATTAGTATAGCAGATTTGATTGTGAAAACAAATTTATCTGAAAATCAAATCCGAAAAGTGATATCAAAAAATAAAAAGGGTGTCAATCAAACAACACGATTTACAACTGATGTTATTTACGAAGAATTCATAAAACAAAACATTGTCGACAATGGCTGCATAAGCGTTCCTATATTATCTATCAATGAAATTGAACCAGAATTAGTATACGACTTTACAACTAGAAGTGACAATCATTCTTTCGTTGCATCATCGTTTGTCTGCCATAATTGTCCTGCGGAAACTCCAGAGGGCCAGTCGATTGGTGTAGTGAAAAACATTAGTTTCATGGCACATATTACTATTCCTACAAATAGCACTTCTTTGTACGAATACGTGAAACCATTTTTGGTAAGTGTCAATGATACAAATTCAGAAAATCTCTACAAAAAAGTAAAAATATTTGTAAATGGATGTTGGTTAGGTATTACTGAAACGCCTATCGAATTATATAACGATATGAAAGATAAAAAATACAAGGGGATTATCAATATTTATACGTCGGTTATTTTCGATTATAAAATGTTAGAAATTCGCATTTGTAATGATGGTGGTAGACTTACACGTCCGGTGCTAAAAGTCAAAAACAATCGTGCAATCATAGACCGTGACATTATTGATAAATTAATATCAAAAGAATTATCATGGAATGATTTATTAACAAATTGTAAACTAGACGAATCGGTTATCGAATATATCGACCCAGAAGAACAAAATTTGACAATGATTGCTATGAAGTGCAAACATGGCTATTTACAAGATGTAAACCACACTTTCAATTATACTCATTGTGAAATCCATCCTAGTACAATTTTCGGCGTATTGGCTTCATGTATTCCTTTTCCGGAACATAATCAAGCACCTAGAAACACGTACCAATGCTTATCACCAAATGAATTAGTTTGGATGGCGGATGGAAGTAAAAAATGTATAAAAGATGTTTCGATAGGTGATAAAGTATTATCATTTCATCCAGAAACATTAGATATAATAGAAACTAATGTTGTAAATCAATTTATTCGTCCAAATGAATTCCCTATTTATAAATTAAAAACAGTTAGTGGTCGTGAAATAATTGCTACAGAAGACCATAAATTGATGACTAATAAAGGATGGAAAACTATTGGTGAAATGAACAAAAATATGGATGAATACAAAATTTTATGTGATTATCATTCAAAAACTAAAAAATTTGATTCTATTGGAATAGAATCTATTGAATCACAGCCAGATGGATTAATATCAGATATTGAAGTAGAAAGTGATAATCATTCATTTATAGCTGGTGAATATGGATTTGCTAGTTCAAATTGTGCCATGGGAAAGCAAGCTATGGGTGTCTATGCAACAAACTACGATAAAAGAATGGACAAAACTGCCTATGTATTAAATTATCCAAGTAGACCCCTCGTCGACACACGTCTCATGAATATGATTTATTTGAATCGTATTCCATCTGGAACACAAATCCACGTAGCAATTATGACGCATACTGGTTATAACCAGGAGGATAGTGTATTAGTAAACAAGGGCTCTTTGGACCGTGGACTATTTTTGGCAACAATTTATCACACTGAAAAAGACGAAGATAAAAACATCATTCGTGATGAAATCATTAGGTGTAAACCCGACCCAACCAAGACCAAGGGTATTAAATTCGGAAATTATGATAAATTGGATACAAATGGTTTCATTCCAGAAAATGAATTAGTAGAAAATCGCGATGTTATCATAGCAAAAACAATCCCAATCAAAGAAAATCGTAATGACCCTACAAAAACAGTGAAATTCGAAGACCAAAGTAAGACATTCAGAACTGCAGAGGAAACATACATTGATAAAAATTATACTGGTAGAAATGGCGATGGATATAATTTTGCCAAAGTCCGTGTTAGAACTTTAAGAAAGCCCGTGCTGGGTGACAAGTTTTCAAGTCGCCATGGACAAAAGGGTACTTGTGGTAATATCATTCAAGAGTGTGATATGCCTTTTACTAAAAACGGACTACGACCTGATATTATTATCAATCCGCATGCCATTCCATCCAGAATGACAATCGCTCAATTAAAAGAAACCCTGCTTGGAAAAGTCCTCTTGGAACTAGGAATGTTTGGTGATGGTACTAGTTTTGGTAATCTAGATATCAAAACTATTAGTAGCGAACTATTGAAATTAGGTTATGAAAGTTATGGCAACGAACTCATGTACAATGGTTTGACTGGCGAACAATTAGAAACCAGTATATTTATCGGCCCAGTATTTTATCAAAGATTGAAACATATGGTCAATGATAAGCAACATAGTCGGTCGATTGGTCCCATGGTAAATCTCACTAGACAGCCTGCTGAAGGTAGAAGTCGCGATGGTGGTTTCCGTATTGGTGAAATGGAACGTGATGTTATGATTGCTCATGGTGCATCCAGGTTTTGTCGTGAGCGTTTATACGATGTGTCAGATAAATATAGTGTAAATGTTTGTAAGAAATGTGGTATGGTAGCGGCATTTAACGAAGGTAATAAAAAATATAACGATTTTAGTATTCATTTGTGTAAAACTTGTGATAACAAAACAGATTTCGCATTAGTTGATATTCCTTATGCATATAAATTGATGGCACAAGAATTACAAACAATCAATGTGGTTCCGCGGATTATTACAGAATAATTGATTGTCACAGACAAAGATAAAAATATATTTCAAATTTTTTATTGTATATTTATCTTTATAAAAAATATAAATATATAGAAATTCCTATATTTATATTCAAATGACAGATATTACCGAAATAAACGATATTAGAGGACCTACACAATTCAAAGGTATTTCTTTTTCAAAATTTAAAAAATCCGATGTCAGGAAACAACTAATTGAGAACATGAAAAATGGTAAAATCGAACCTGCTTGTTATTGGAGCGCAGAATTAGTTTGTTCTGGCCATTACATGGAATTATGGGAAATAATACTCCATTATGCTGGCAAACATATTCATCTTGGCAATCCAAAAATAGTATTGTATTTAGAGAAACGTTTTGAAATATTTCGTAATCTAATTTCACAAGGACAATATTTGAATGAACTTCAGTTACGTAACAATCCAACAATAAGAAAATTATTTGCTGAAATTATTTGCACGCTTACATTATCTAATAAAAAACATAGTTTCGAACCCATCAAAATAAACCGTGAAGAAGAATTTGATATGACTCAAATGACAGAAAGACTAAAAGCGCCGAATATACATTTTATTGAACATATTTTTCAAAAAGAAGACCCAAAAGAGCTTTTTATTGCAATGAATGAATTTGCATATAACATTTCAAATGAAAAAAAAAGTATGGTTGGCGCAAGTTATTGGATAGAATGGACGATTGATTTCGAAGCGATATGTAAAAAACGTAAAACAAATATTATTTGTCAAGCTAGACCATTCGTAAGTGTCGAAAAAAAGTTTAGATTTGATACTATTTGGATTCTTTGGGATATACTTTTTTATTATTCAGGTTTAACAAATAATCAATATATCGATGTCTTAATGAAATCAATATTCAATATTTTCAGTATAAAATATACAACCGCATCTTGTAAAAAACGCAGATATTTGTTATATTTTGCTGTTGCATTATTAACTGAACCAGTGCCGTCTAATATTGAAGTTATGAATAATAAACCATTGATTCAATCAATAATCGATAAAATCAATTCTATTTACAAACAAATTAAAAAAAACGAAGATAGTCCAAACACTGAGTATTTGTTTGCGAATTTACAAAAAGAAAATACGTTTGAAAAATCGATGATGAAGATGGATTTAGTCAATTCGATGGACATTTATAATAAATAATATGTGTAAATTATAACAATAAATAATATGTGTAAATTATTTTTATCTTTTGAATATCCTAATTCTAAAAAATTATTAAAAGATTTTCTCAGAAAAGGAAACGATGAACATTTAGAATATGGTTATGGTATTAGTTGGCACAGCGAAATATGGAATACTTATAAATGTAACTGTTTTCATATAAGTGACACAAATAATAAAAAAATACTAAAAGAAATAGATTCAAAAATCATTCTTGGACATATCCGTAATATATATCATGAAAATATGACACCAGAACAAATATGTAATGAATTAAAAATAGAAAATGTACATCCATTTCAACATAAAAACTATTTATTTATGCATCATGGTGATTTATTTTTAGAATACAAAAACAATTTAAATAATTATCAGTTAGGTCACAATGATAAAGAATTCAAAAATGTTATGAAATCAATTATCAAACATATAAGTCCAGAATTTAAGACGCAAATCAAAGGTAAAACAGATAGCGAAATTATGTTTTATTTATTGCTATCTATACAAAAACTTTTAATGCAAAATCAAAATCAAGATGAAAAAACCGCGATTATCAATAGTTTTTATATATTGAACAACATATTAGATTCTTATCATCTATCTAATAGTTCCAATATTGTTTTTACGAATAATAACTATATTTTTATAGCGAAAATATATAAGAATAATTCTACGAAAAAATTAAAAAACCCGGATTTATTTATTGATACAAAAAATGGTATTTTAATAAGTAATTACAAACTAATGAATAAAATGAATAGTGTTGAAAAAAATATGCTTTATATTATCGAAATCAATACTAGCGTAATAGAAGGATATAAATTATAGAATTTCATAAATATATTTTTATTTTTATGAAACATCGGATAATGTCTAAAACGATGAGCCGAAAGAACCACCTAACATACTATTTGCTGCCATAGGTCCCAACATTGAACCACCATCCATAGATGGTCTACCCATCATCATGTCATACGAATCCATACCATTACTTTGGCGAGTAGTCGCTACAGGTGCTGGTGGGAAAATATTACTTTGTGTTTGACTATTATCTAAATAATCAGCTTGACTTGGAGCATGTCTCGATACTGGTTTATTAATGCGAAGACCTTTTTTGACACTTTCTTTACTATCATCTGAATTTGTTCCGTTCCATAAATCGTTTGCTCTATCAAATAAAATATTTACTTTTATTCCTAATTTTGTTTGAATACTGAGAACAATTATCAAAAATGCTAAAATAACATTTGTCAATGTCAGATTTTCATACTTGAATCCACTATATGTTGGTAAATATGTTATTACTCTATGAATAATAATTATACCACAAAACATGACAATTAATTGTATGAAAATTTCGACTAAAAGTTCTAAAGTAGATTTTTCAGGGTCCGCTTCTGGAATAAAACGTTGTATTAATTTGTTTAAAACTAATACTGGAATAACACCTAACATTGAATACTGCACAACGTTCAAAATTTCGGCTTTTCCTTCTTCTGTTTGGGAAAATACATGATTGAAAAATGTTTTTTTATGTATATCTGTAGTTTCGTGTAGAATTTCCATTATAAACAACCATTAGATAATTATTTTTATTGATATTGTTTTATGATTTTGAATTATTATATAGATACAAATTCCATAATCATGGGAAATATAGGTTCGATTACTTTTGCGCATTGAATTGCTATTTCTCGGTGTTCTTTTTGTGTTCCATTTCCAGAACGTAATTGAATATAATGAACCCAAGAACGTAATGTACCATTCATATACATCCTTGATTTTGTCATTCCTTCTGGTAATACTGCCCTAGCTTGTTCTTTTGCAATACCGTTTTCAATGGCCCAGTTATATGCATTTAATGCGTATTCACCTACAACTATTTGTGCTGCTTCCCAATCAATTTCTAATTTTTCATCGTGAGTTTCTATACTATTTTGACGATTTTTTGTATCCTGTAACCTAGGTTCTCTCGTATCGAAATCCAAATTAGCAATTGCATAACGTTGTGAAAATTCTTGGAATGAAAATGAACGATGTCGTAATATTTGTCGGGCTATATCACGCGTAGTCTCTATTTCTAAACAAATGCTTACCATTTCTAATGGAGACCAATGATTATTTTTTATTAGATATTTGATTAATTTTTCATTGGTTTCACTATTGGTTTGATTTGCTGGGTTGGATACTCTGGCACAATAAGCCACTATATCTTGTAAAGATTTATCTGATTCTGGCGTATTTGAATGACTAATCAGAGAAACTTTCATTTTTTATATATTATTTTTTTCGTTTTAGATTGTTTTTTTTGTTTTTGTTGTTTTTGTTGTTTTTGTTTTTTTGGTCTTCGGTTTTTTTGTTGTTTTCGTGTTTTTTGTTGTTTTGCACCACCGGCACCTTGGTTAAAAAGAGATGAAAGTCTAGAAAAAAAAGTTTTGTTTTTATCTAGATTTTCTTTATATTTATTATAATTTTCATTTGCTTCTTGTTCTGCGGCATTAGGATTGTATTCAATATTTGGTTTTACTTTATATGTGGAAGAAGTTTCATCGATTCTTTTTCCGATATTAACTTTCAAATCATTCTCATCATCTTCTTCAATCCTATTAACATTATCTCCTCTATAGTATCCTTCAACCATTTCTTCTGTAATTTTGCTATTAGTAATAAAATCAAAGAAAAATTGTTTTTTCATTAATTTCTCCAAAATTTGATTCCATTCATCTTTATATTTTGTCATACAAATAAATACTAACCACGTCAATTGTTGATTTTGAATAGATATATAACCGTTTAAAATATTCAATTTTTTATACAAATTTGTTGTAATATCTATAGGTTTGTAAGCACGTCTTAATGTGCGCAATACGTTTTTGAATGATTCTTTGATTGGGGCATCGCCTGATTTTTCTTTTATTGCCAATGAATCGAATACCTCAAGTAAAAACATTAATTTTGCATATACTAATCCAAATAATCTAAGATTCAACGTTTTTCGGATTATTTCTATTTCGCTTTCAACTACTACCGTCTCTACAGAAGAATTTGGTAAGCTTTCGGAAGGCTTTGATTCTCGACCTTTTTTGTTAAGTTCTTCTAAAATAATTTGATATATTTCCAAAATTTGAACTTGTGTTGATGCAATTATGTCAATATCTTTTAACATCTCTAATAGTTCAATATATGATTCTGTTGCAGTTGTTATAGTATTTATTATCTTTGCCACTCTGTCTATTAGTGGTGTATGTCTACCTATAAATACAGTTACAGTTGCAAGCTCAACTACAAATACATACCCTTTTCCCAAGGCATTGGTCATATTTCTTTTGGTTCGCTCATATTTATATTGTTTATAATATGCAGCATTTTGTTTACTAACATCTTCGTCTGATATTCGAACAGCTTGAACAATCTCGTCGTCTAGTTCTTTAAGCGTATCTTTTTCATATGGTTTTCCCAATGTATTTAACTCTTTTTCAATTACATTATCATTACCATTATCTTTATCTTTATTACTACTATTACTATTACTATCCATATTATATTACAATTATATTATAAATATTTCCACTTATCTAAATTGAATAAATTAATATCGTTTATAATAATTTAGAGATTTGATATAATAATATATATTCTATCAAAATGAGTAGGTCAAATGCCGCCGCTATAAATCGTAGAGTTAATATACCAACTGCTAATCAAGGTGGAAATATAAAGCATGTTTCTGCTACATCTATTAACCAACCGCCACCGTCTAATGTGCAACAATCAAGTGGATTTACATTACCACAAGTCATTTCACTAATTGATACTCGTCTTGTCACATTAGAAAAGTTTATGCGCGAATCAAAAGAAAATTCTCTATCTAATCAAGTATCAAATAGCGACTACAATCAAAACAATATCCAATATAATATTCAAGAAAAGCAAAACTTTAGTGCAATAGAAAATGTATCTGTTAGCGATTTCAATACTATAATAAATGAATTCAATAGTAGATTTGAATTATTCGCACACGAGATATCAGAAATGAAAGATATTGTTTTGAAATTACAATCATATACTATGGATGTCAATAAAATACTTTTAGAAGAAAGAAACCATGTCTTTTCAGATTTATCTAATAATCAAGAAAACTCTATTCAAGAAGACAATAATTTAGCAAATATAAATGAAATATCAGAAAATGGAAATCAAACAGAAGCTTTTGATGCTGAATCAAATAATTTTGAATCCTCCAATTAAAATATATATTTTCGTAAATTGTATAAACATAATTTATAATTATTTATCAATATTATGGAAAACACGTTTTTATCAAAAGTAGAACAAATAAAGGAGGATTATTATGATAAAAATGGTAAAAATATTATTTTTAAAAAATCACAAAAAAATGAATGTGCTAAAGAAATTTCAAACCATATTGATGTTGATTTATTGATAAAAAATACTATGTACATAATACCAAATTCAAATAAAATATTTTTCAATTATGAAATGTTTAAATTATATGCAAATGAAGATAATTATGAAAAAATATATAAGTATTTATTATCTTTGTTTCAAAGTTGCATTGACTGCTACACTAATTATGAAGTTCATTTGAGTATAAAAACATTTACTGTTTCCGCATGTGAACGTTATAAAAAGTTTGTTATTTTATTAACACAACAGTGTTTACAAGAAAGAAAAAATTATTCTTATTTATTGACGAAATTTTACATATATTATACACCAAATTGCATATCGAATATTATTCAAATCACAACACCGTTTATAGACCCTGTAGTTCGTCATAAAGTTGTATTATATAGTAAAAATGAAAGTTATCAACTATTACAAAATCTGTTAACACCTTTTTAATAAAAAAACCGAATTTCAACAATCCATTTTTTATATTATTTATTTTGTAGAGATTGATTTGTTTGATTAAAATATCGATATTTAGGAAATTTATCTCAGTATAAATATATAAATCTATAAAATGAATCCAAAAGTGCAAGAAATAGCAAATAGCACACGTGACCCTTGTGAAAAGATAACACTATTACAAAAAATCATTACTGATGATTTCAGTGATCCCGCTGCTGGAGATGCAACCGTTCTAATAGGCGAAATAGAACAACATAATAGAGATGCTCTTAAAGCATGTTATGAAAAAATACCAAGATATCGTAAATTAGGTGGAAAAAGAACCAAACGTAACAACAAAAAACGCAAAACTCTTCGTAAAAAATCCATGCGTCGCAGAGCACGTCGCTAAATTTTCTGAATAATATAATTTCAATAAAATTTTCATTTTTTGAAATAAAAACCTGTTATAGTTTTTATTTCCAACTTGTTACAATACTATATTTTTTAACCAAATCTTTCTTATAATTCAAAAAATTGAACGTAAATGTATTAGAAACTATTTTCTAATATATTTCATACTATGAACATCATCATCAAAAATCAACAAAAGGCAGAATGCTTCGCAACTATTTTCCAACATATTCGGTTATTTACTGACCATATCAATATTACATTTGAAAAGGAACGAGTCTATATTCAATCGATGGATAATGCACGTGTTTCTATTTTCGAATTGTATCTCACCAATTCATGGTTTGATACTTATGAACATACAAATGCTAGCGCTATAACTATAGGTATAAATTCAACACTTTTGTTTAAAATATTGAATACTCGTGAAAAAACACAAGAAACTATTATTATGTTTGATTCTAATAATACCGATAAGCTTTTTGTGGAATTTACAAGTGAAAATATAGCAGTTTTTGATAAAAAATTCGAAATTCCATTAATGGATTTAGAATGTGATGTTATGGGAATTCCTGAAACAGAATACAATGCTAATTTCTCATTATCTTCTACGAATTTTGCAAACATAGTAAATCAATTGAAACTATTCGGTGATACTTTGGATTTCCAATGCACTGAAGAAAAAATAATTTTAAATTCGGTTACTCAAGATGCTGGTAAAATGATGGTTGAAATCGGAATTGATGAATTAACTGAATATTCTATCAACGAAGGCGAAACTATCGAATTGTCATTTAGTATTCATATGCTTCATAATATTTGTATGTATAGTAAAATTTCGAAAAATGTCAACATTTGTCTGAGAGACAATTATCCCATGAAAATCACTTATAATTTGGGTGAAGAAACCGCAAATATGGTATTTTATTTAGCTCCTAAAATAAAAGATGATGAATAATAGACAATTCGTATAAAAAATATTAAAAAACCATAACAATACTATATATCTAAACACAAAAAATGAATATTTATTTCCATTTATTAATTTTTTTATTTATTTTGTTTTTGTATGTTCATTTGGTTCAACAGTATAAACGTAGTGAAGATTTAGAAGTTTATGAAATGGATTATACTGATAATAATCATTTACAAGAGGTTTGTGATATAAAACAACCGGTTTTATTTGAATACAGAACAATCAATGGCGACTTTTTTCATGATATTAACATCGATAAAATAGAAACATTATCAAGTTCTCTAGAATTGAAAATAAAAGAGAATGAAGATTATTGGAAAGAATTAGATAGTGTCGACTATGTTGTTTTACCGCTTTCTAGTAGCCAAGCTTTGATGACTACAGATACACATTCGAAATATTTTACTGAGAACAATGAAACGTTTATTGAGGATGCAAATCTAATAAGCGAATTTCAAAACAACGACACATTCTTGAAACCGCCATTATGTGTACAAACAAAATATGATATTATGTGGGGGTCTAAAAATGCCGAAACACCACTGCGATATCATACTTATCATCGTCATTTTATTTCGGTTAATTCTGGTAAAGTGCATATAAAAATGACACCATGGAAGAGTTCAAAATATTTATACCCAAACAAGGATTATGATAATTATGAATTTGCTTCGCCGATTAATGTTTGGAAACCACAACGTAAATATTTCCATGAAATGGATAAAATCAAGTTCTTGGAATTTGATGTTCTCGCTGGAAATGTCGTTTTTATACCATCTTATTGGTGGTATAGTATAAAATACGATGAAGAGCCTACTGTTTGTACAAGCTTTGTTTATAATAATATGATGAACTGCGTTTCGAATTTACCAAATTGGTTCCTTTATTATTTACAACAGAGTAATACGAAAACCAAAGTGGTAAAAACATTGGATACGAATATGGTATTAGATACGAAAGACAATAAGATAGATTCGAATGATGATTCTAGCGCTGACATTGAGAACATTAGAACGGAAATTATGGAAACCGGTATATAATTATTGATTGCATATTGCATTTTATAAATCAAAATGCAATACTGCGCAACAATGTAGACAATGATGGTAAGATACATGACTGCAAAATATTGTAGTCTTTCAATCGATATCTGACTCTATTTTGGATAGAAAAAATATTGGACAAACAAGCATGGTTTAACTAAACGCCAAAATTATTTTAGACATAATTGGTGGATACTATTGTTCTCGATTTTTTATAATTATATATATATATAATGATTAGTGTTTATCCAGTATTTGAAATAAATAGTATAAAAGAAAGATTTAAAAATGATATAAACAAATTTAATAATAATAATTTGAAAAATATTGATATTAGCTCTTATATAAAAGAAATAGATGATTTTAAAACAGATGATTTTAATATTACAAAATTCAAAGAAGAAATATCTACTAAAATAACAGCTATTACAAACAACTATAATACATTTAATTATTCACATGATATAATACGTTTTGATCCCAATCAACAGTCAAAACTATGGTGCATTCGAACTGTTTTGTTTTGTAAATTGTTAATTGTTGCTTTAGAAATGATGAAAATTAAAGATTTTTTTGTTAATGTATATAATAATAATAATAATAATGAATACAAACGTAATTTTAATGAAATTGTTGTCGGAGAATTACCTTTTTACAAATTAGGTATTTTCGGAAGTATGACACCAATTTCTGACATTGATGTAGGAATACAATATTCAGGAAAAAAATCAGATTTAATAGGGTTATCATATATCGTTTCTATTATTGAAGATTTATTTATAATATTGACTGGTAAAAACAGTTTAGAATTTGATATTGAGTTATATGCTGACATGATGACTCTTCCTAATTTTGATGAAAACACAAAAACACAATACGAAGATATTTTTTATTTAGACACTACTACATTTGAAGAAACAGACTTTGACAAATTACTTCCATATATAGAGGCGAGTATTCTTCGAAATTACGTTACAGTAAAAAAAAATGAAAATAATAATAATATATCAGAAATACTAAAGACTTTCAAGGTTGATGATTTGCTTTCAATTATAAATAAAAAAAAAAATGATTCGAATGAAAATGATTCGAATGAAAATGATTCGAATAGAAGATATAATAACATTAAAATAAAGTTATTGCCAAATACAACATTGTTTCAGAGAAAACCAAAATCATTATTTAGTTTTATGTCAAATTCAAATGATGATTCAAAAGAATTAATTATTGATTATATGTCAAAATCATACGATGAAGCTAGACCAAGATATTATGAATTAGTAGATATTGCTGAAAAATCTTTAAAAGATGTTAGATACCAAAATTTGAATAATAATTCTATTATTAATTTAACTAATGATAAAATTATTGAAATTATGAAAAAAATAGCACATGCATTAGTATACAGAGCTGAAAGTTATACATGTGCACCTACTGTAATGCATGTAGTTCGTGTATTACAAGCAAATAAAGATAATCCTACCAAATATATAAATATAGCACCTGGTTATTGTGCAACACAGAAATCAATTGATGCATACTGTAATATTGGTAAATATGGATATTTGATGAGTATGTACGAACAAATAGGAAATATTTATCGTTTTCATTTAAATTATTGTATAGAAGATAGTAACTATAATAAAGAAAAATGCAATGAAAAATATGATAAATATAACAAACGTTTTATAAAGGCTATAGAATCGATAGAAAAAAATATTAATACCCAAACTGGTGGAAAAAAATCAACAATAAAAAAACGTACCAAAAAACAAAACAGGACAAAACGAAATTCCAAACTATTTAAAAAACTCAAAAGACGGGTATCCAAAAATAAAAAATAAAACTACTTTTCAACTTTTTATATTTTTCAAAATCAAAAAATATAAAACCATACTATTTCGTAATCTCAGATTTATCTATTAAAACGTCTTTTAAAACATTACGTATTATTTTGCCTGTGAATTTTTCATCTTCTTCTTCACTTTGTCCTCCTAATGAATTCAAAGCAATCTTTAAATATTCATTGTTTTCTTTTGTATCTAAAGTAATAAAATCGGGGTTCTCTTGCTGCCATTTTGGTAGCGTTTTCAAATTTTTTTTCGCGATTAATTTTATGACATTTTTTAATTTGGTTTTTTCACCACTATCTTTTTCCCATGTATCGTTGTCTTTCACGTATACGGTTTCACGTTTCAAGTCTGTACAATGAATCGGACGCTGATAAACATTCAGTTCACGTAAGCCTTTCAAAAGGATACTACTAATGCCTTCTACGTATCCTAATTTTCCTGTTTTTTCTAAATCTTGGATTTGTACTTGTAAAGAGTTCAAAAAATCTACAATATTGACTGCATTTTTACAGCGTTCATTTAAAAACAAATTGATATTGAATTGATTATTGGTTGTATTGTTTGAATTTGTATTGTTGATATTAGTTTGACCTTTTGTAGTCATTTCTACTAATTTGGAATTTTGTTCCATGATGGCTGCGCTCTGCTCGATGAGAGTGGTTTGAAGTTCTTTGTTTTGCTTGATGAGTTCTAAAATCATATCGTTGGTGAATTTTTCTGGCTTTGTAATTACGTCCATTACTATTTTATTCTCAACCGGTTCTATCATGTTTTCATTATTATTATCTATTTTACATTTTTGGTTATGTTTCCATAAACTACCTCTGCTCATATACGATTTATTACAACAAACGCAATTAAATTTATTACGATTAAACGTAATGGGTATTTCTTGTTTCCATGCTTCCATTTCATTGCTTCCAATGCTTCCGTCCTTACCATCATTATGTTTGCGAGTGGTTAAATGTCTAGTAAAATCTTTTTTGTTACTAGAATTGAAGTTGCATTCATTACAAAAATACTTGGGTTTTTTTTGGGTTTTTTTTGCTTCCATGTTTCCTATATACTATAGAAACAAAATATTACCCTATATCATTTTTATAAAATTATTTAATTTTATTAAAACTACAGTGCTTATTTCATTATTGAACAACACGCCACCATAACCAGTGATGGGTTTTTCAATGCTTCCTAAATGCTTCCATTGATTCCATTTTGCTTCCAGTCTTACCATCGAATAGTTTATCGAGTTATAAATTAATATTATTTGGTATTTGTATTATTATATACGCAGTAATAAAAAAATGGGGTATTTTTGAGGTAAAAATGGGGTAAAAAGTGCTTCCGTTTACCCCATTTATGGAAGCAACCAAAAACCCCATTTATGATTTTGTGCAAAACTATGTAAAATATATGCAGTCAATTTTTTTATAAAAAAATGCGTTTCACAGCATCATCGAGTAAATCCATTTTTTTCAGAAACTACATCGCACTTTTCCAAAAATGGACATTTTATAAATGTCCAATTTACAAAAACCACGGTCAACTTTTTTTAGAACTTTTTTGTGTTATTTTTTTGTAAAATTATTTACTTGAATATGTAAAAACATGTTTTTTATAAAAGTGTTTATTATGTAACTAGAGAATCGTAATGGGTATTTTATATGCTTCCAAAATGCTTCCGTTGATTCCATTTTGCTTCCATCCTTACCATCATCTATTTTATCGGTTGTATATTTTTCATATAATTATAGAATTGACAGTATATATGCAGTAATAAAAAATGGGGTATTTTCGGGGTAAATATGGGGTAAAAAATGCTTCCGTTTACCCCATTTTATGGAAGCAAATAAAAACCCCAATTATGATTCTGTGTAAAACTATGTAAAAAATATGCAGCCAAGTTTTTTACAAAAAAAACACATTTCATAGCATCATCGAGTAAATTCACTTTTTTCAGAAACTCCATCGCACTTTTCTAAAAATGGACATTTTATAAATGTCCAATTTACAAAAACCACGGTCAACTTTTTTCATAGGTTTTTTATGATGTTTCTGCGTAAAAATATTTAATAATAAATAGTACTACGTAAATTTGTTTATATATAAGATGCTGCGACTTTTGGTTCTCCGCGACATTGGAGAATATTCCTATGCTTTGTAAATATATAATATAAAAATATATTTACATTCCATTAATGCAACCAATAGTTTATTTGCGATATTTTTTCTCCATGAACGTCTCCATTTATATTCCAAAGTCGCAAAACTGGAGAAGAATTGTCGCATACACAGTTCGTTAGTAAAACTATGTAAAAGTTATGCAGCCAAGAATTTCATAAATATTTGTATTTTGCATCATCATCGAGTAAATTCACTTTTTTCAGAAACTCCATCGCACTTTTCTAAAAATGGACATTTTATAAATGTCCAATTTACAAAAACCACGGTCAACTTTTTTCATAGGTTTTTTGTGTTGTTTCTACATAAAATTATTTATTAATAACTAGTACTACGTAAAATTGTTCAAATGGCCCTTCAGTATTTATGTTGCTTTTGCGTAAAAATATCACAATGATAAAACGCTACAATAAATATAAGTCAATGGTAACAAAATGTGCAAAAACATAATATGAATAAATACATTAACCTGTATAAAATAGTTCATATTAAGATTGTTCTCAATATAATTCAAATAAAAATATTCGTTTAATGAAAACAAAATTGTCGCTATTGATAATACTATAAACCAAACGTTTCGATATTGTAGTTTGAAAAAATAAATAGCATAATAAAAAGTAATAATCAATAAAGTAAAAATTGCAATCAATACATCTAAATACATAATTGTATCATATTGGATTTTCGACCAATGTAACATCGTTGTTATGTATAACCCCAATCCAAATAAACATAAATAATAATGTTTACATAAAAAACCAATCAATAAAGCAAACAATATAAATTGTCCAGACAACAACCCATAAAAACTTATGTGCTGCGGAATAATCAATTTAGTTTCCATTCTAATATATAACTATAAATTTCTAATCAATCTATATAATACATGAACCAATCCATCAAAAAAATCATAATATCAACCATTGTCATATTGATATTAGACGGAACCTATATTTATGCAAATAAATCGATGTTTCAAGATACAGTTGTTAATATTCAACGTGTAGTCATGCAAGTAAAACCTATTCCAGTGATATTGGTCTATTTATTATTAGTAATCGTTATCAATTATTTTATAATACAAAAAAACAGAAGTCATTTAGAAGCATTTTTATTAGGGTTCTGTATTTACGGTATCTATGAGGGAACCAATCATGCCATGTTCAAAAAATGGCCTCTTCAAATCGCTTTGATGGATACCATATGGGGTGGTATTTTATTTAGTGCAACTACTTATATTACTTATATACTATTGAGTTTGTAAGGTCGGTTCGTATCATTGGTTTTATTTTTAGTTTTAGTGGTTGTATTTGTATTTTTTCATTAGATTTTGTTAATGTATCTTGATACTTTTTATATTTGTTATAAAAATCATCCAAAGATAACTGAACGACATCCGGTTTACCAATACAATAATCATAAATATATTCTGGTTGGTCATCCGGTTCAATATTCCATTTATCGTAAAATGCTTCACATTTAGCATCGCTCGGAAATGCAATGCGTTTATTGAAATCGTCTATCATTCCATCATGCTCGATGATGTTATCAATCCAGAAAGGAGTATCTTTACAATAATACAACCAATATAGTTCAAATTCTCTTCTTGATAATTCTACAAAATTAAATATTTTATTGACTTCTTTTCGAATCGGATATTTACAGCCTTTTTTTAGATATTCGTTGGGATTAACAATACTAATAGTTTTGTATTTTTCAATATCTATTTCTTTGAGATGAATCATCAAGTTGTTTTTTTTAGAACAAACGAATTCGTGACAGTCATAATCAAAATACGCTTTCATAAAATATTTTAAATTATAATTTCTACATGATAATGTCATTATAATTGAACCTAAGTGCCAATCCAATGAATTATCGTATTTCCATTCGGTCAATAGTTTTCTGAATTTTTCTCTAAGGAATTCGTTATCAAAACTATAGATGAATTCAAAGATATTACTGAGATAGACAAAAACATCATTTTCAAAACCGGAAAAATATAATTCATAACCCCAAAACAGTGCTTCTTGGTGGTTATGCTCTAATAATGCCAATAAAAGAGATTGTTTAACATCTATCCTGCTATATAAATATCTTGTAAGTATAATATTTGTTTTTTCCATATATAGGTATTTTGTATTAATTTTTTATATCAATACAAAAAATAAAATCTCTTCAATTTTTTTTTATTTTTTTTTATTTTTTACAAAGAAAAAATCATTTTCATACATCTAGTCAATTTTTGATAACCAATCTCAGATAGATGTTTTTTATCTTCCATAAAATTGTTTTTTGAAACGAGTTGTCGATTGAAGTTATAAATAAATATATTTATTGAAATCATAGTATAATCTTTTATTTTTTTATTGATATAATCTATTTTTTTCAATTGGGCGGCAGTTCTATCTTCACTTTTGAAAAGAGCTATAAAAATTATTTTCGATTTTTTGAAATTAGTTCGTAACAACGCAATAAAATCAATAATATTTTTTATTATATCGGCTTCATTTTTATCTTGTGTAACATCATTAGAACCGATATACAAAATGATATTTTGAAATTTCATATTGTTATATGTATCAGTAAATAAAACAGAGTATTTGTTGACGAGGTCGCTACTTTTCATTCCCGAAATACCTAAATTTATGTTTTGTTGATTTGGAAAAAAATGAGATGTATCCCATTCTGATATTATACTACTTCCTAAAAAAAGATTGGTTTTTATTTCCATATGTTTATATAACATGGTATATTTTTAGATTCAAACTTTACAATAACAACCAATTGAACCTTTTTTTTGACAATGTGGACATTTAGTGTATTCTTTTTCATTTCTATATATTTCTTCACAATAGTCATGCATTTTTATTTTACAACGAACACATTGTGTCCATTTTTTATTGTCGATTGTTTCCCAACAAATCAAACAATCTTGATTTGGTAGTGATGTTGCGTTTGATAAACGATTTCCCATTTTGAGCGAGGTTCGTTTTTGTTTGTTTTTGATTATATAAAATATATATGTTTTTATAATCAATTTTTTATCAATCAAAATCATGGATAAACCGCTTATAAAATGTCTTGTATGTATTCTGTAATTTATCAAACCTCATATTGAATTTACCATCCATGAAACGCTTATCGATATTTTCAACTATACCACGGTCTTGTAGCATAGTATTAAACATCCAATTTTCTGTTACCATATCGCCTAGTTGGTTATTCCAAAAATTACGATATGTCTTTACAAACAGCTTACTTTTATTTTCACTAATAGGAAGAGCAAAAGTAACAACTGTGCTGACATAATCGCCGAATATAACGCGAGCAACAGTAGTATGTGGTAAAATAAATTCGTTTTCAACGCGTAGTTCTTTTACACCAAAGAGTTTCCTAGCAAATGACATCCGTCCAGCTTCATATAAATAAGATGTTTTATAATGATTAATCCCAACTAATTTCGGAGGATGTGTTTCAATAGGAGCAGGATTTTCTTTATTTCCAAATGTATGAACAAACCCAATATGCATAACATCCAGTGAATTTTCACTTAAAATACGAGAATAACAATTGAAATTCATTTCTAGAAAAACAACTGTATCATTACGTTCAAATTCTGGTTCGGTAAAAATATTATCAATAAAAGGCAACCCAGTTGAATTATCAATTTTGGTAATATCAGAAAAAGTATTCAAATAAACCCATCCATTTTTTTCAATAACTGTGTATTTGGAAACATCATATATATTGGAAGGTTGAAATGAAATACCAGGAACTTTATCCAAGACGCCATTTTCATCAAATTCGTATCCGTGATATGGACATACAATGTGTTTATTACAAATTTTCCCTTTTGAAAGCGATGCGCCTTTATGTGGGCAAGCATCATCGAGACCAATATATTGATTTTCTTTATTTTTCCAGACAACATAATTTTTGTTCCAAATAGTTGCTTTTATAGGTTTATTGGTTAAAAAATCGGATTTTGTACCAATAACGTACCATTGTAAATCATATTTGTCTTGTTCTGTCAAATCACGATAATTGAGTTTAGGAAAGTCAGTTATTTTAACGTCATTTGTATTTATTTTGTTGATACTATTGATATTATTTATGATTTTGCTATAAAAAGGATTTCCAAATATTATACCATAACATGATACCAGGTCCAAAACCCCCATAAAAAAAATACCGAGTAAAAATGTTCTCATTCTAATAATACAGATATTATTATATCTTTATATTTTATATAAAAAATATAAATCTGCTAATGAAATCAAACAAATCAATGAAATACAAACGAACAGACAAAAAAACAAACAAATCAAGAATGCCAAAATCAAGAACATTAAAAAAATTGTCAAAACGCTCACTTCCAAATGAAACAAAAGCCCGAATAGTACAAACATTCTTAGAAATGCTGAACACAGTAAAATTATATCATTGGAAAACCCATTCATATGCACAGCACAAAGCGACTGATGAGTTGTATTCAAAACTCAACGAAAATATCGATACGTTTGTAGAAATCTTATTAGGAAAAGACGAATCCAGAGTAAGAATGGTAGAAAAGAGGTCGAGACTCATAGATTCGAAAAATACAAAAGATTTCAAGGATAGAATATACGAATATCGTGAGTTTTTGATTGATATATCAAAATATTTCGATGAAAAAAGAGATACTGATTTATTGAATGTGCGTGATGAAATATTAGGACACATTAATCAATTCTTATATTTGATGACTTTTTATAAGTAGCGTACTGAGACATCAATCCATCGAGTCTGGGTAGAACACAAATATCACTTGGGAAACGTCCATAAATTTCCCTATATAAAATCGAACTTACACGCATTTGTTTTTTCATCATTTCTTTTCGCAAATTGAAAGCTTTTCTCCAATGTCTTTGGATAAGACGTAGCCAGTGTGTTTTTAAAACGACACTATATGTGCCATCCTCCAACACAGATAATTTCATGATTTCAATACTAGGTTGATACAAACGAACAATACTATAATAATACAGATATTTTAAGACATGAATATAGGAATATTTATAAAATGATTTTATGGAAATAGAATTCAATAATAACAACAAGTTGTCGTATCGTATATGTTTATGTAACCCAATATAATAACATCCTGATTGTTTTTCAGAATCCAAATGCAGCTGTTCCTTTCTGTATATTTCATTGATTATGTTATCGTCATTTGTTGAGTCACTATATTGGTCGAATTCTATTATTATAGAACTGTTAGATGTCAATGACAAAATTTCGACTTCGCCATTTTCACTATCACTATCTGATAATGGAGCAGTGCCAATAGTACCAGTATCGCTATCACTACTATACGCTAGACTATCAGATTCTTCGTCACTTTGGTAATACATTGTACCGAATTGTTTATTTTTATCAATATAAATAAATAATTCAAAGATTCAATTTTTTGATTTATAAAATCTTTTACTATTATATAAATCTAATTACAAATACAGTATGTCATCTTTTTTAACAGAATCTACACATACTGAAAAATTAAAACTACCAGAAGACAACAAAATTAACAATAACAATACGAAAACATCCAACAAACAAGAAGAAACGAAAATTTATTTTATAAAAGGGTCATTCATGATTACGTATGTTTTATTATTAACAACTGGTTTGATAACATTCATAGAAGCTATTCGAACACAAAATCCATTAGTAAGACATATATTTAATTTAGAAACATGCATTTCTTTAGTAGCTGGTTATTTTTATTCTATTTTTGTTTATCAATTAGACCAATTTGAAAAAGACCATAAACCAATAGATTGGAATGCAATTGCAAAAACACGTTACGTAGATTGGGCTATTACTACTCCGATCATGTTATTAGTATTAGTTCTAGTATTAGCAAATGAGTCAAAAACTGTTGTACGTTTGACAACTGTGATATTGATTGTCATATTCAATTATTTAATGTTATATATTGGATATTTGGGCGAAATAAAAGTATTAGATAGGTTCACCGCATTTGTCGGCGGATTTATTCCATTTTTTGTATTGTTTTATTTGATATTCACTAATTATGTTGTAATTAGTAAAGGCTTAAGTAAATATTGGTTGTTTATATTTTATTTAGTTTTCTGGGCATTGTATGGATTTGTTTATTTGTTAGAAGAATCATACAAGAATGTTGCTATGAATATATTGGATTGTATATCAAAATGTTTAGTTGGCATAGCATTATGGATTTATTATATCAAAATTATACCAGCGTATTAAAAAATGCCCTCTCTGAGAATTGAACTCAGGACCTCCAGTTTACAAGACTGGTGCTCTACCACTAAGCTAAAAGGGCGTTAGATATATTTTTCTATTTATAAAAAAATATATAATATATTGTATCGTTTTTCTAAGTAGTTTTTTTGTCTAAACATATAAACTTTGTGAAGTAGTAACATATTTCAAAACCATACCTTCGATTTTTGTTAGTTTGTGAACAATACCAACTTCGCCAAGCTCCTCGAAAACACTAATCCATTCTTTCGAAATAGTAACGATTTTCAACATCGATTTAGTAAAATCCCCAATCGATATCCCCTTCTCGGATATGGCGTTTTGTATAAATCGTTTACAATCCAGTTCGTTTTCTAATTCTGACCATTTCATAGAATATTCTATCATATCATACTGTAAAGCATCTTCATAACGAATGCCTGTACAAACTTCCATATCCTCTTCACGACCACAATATTTTTTATAGATTTCTACTACTTCCGTGATTTTTGATTTTAAAAATTCATCTGATATGGTTGGACGATACATACGTAGGTCTTGTTGAACTTTGACATCAGTAAAACATGAAAACAATCCAATGAGTTGTTCTACTGAAAATTGGTCTAATTCCCAACCACTTATTAATGTTGTCAAGCAAAGAGGATGCATTTCAGCAATACCGGATGCCATTTTACCGAGACTGGACAATTCATAACAATCGCCGGTATCGTTATCACATAAAAATCCATCATCCATCATGATTTGACAGATTTTGTCGGTTTGGTCCCGAACATAATTTTGAATATATCTCAATGATTCCGTTTCTGACTGGCATTGTGTTTTCATACGTTCCAATTCACTATATGAAAGCAAATCATTTCCAAAGTTTTTGTAGTCGTCCTTGATTTGTTGTATACGATTTTCGATTTCTCTACGTTTTTTGTTGACAGCATGTTTATGTTTTTCAATCAAATCATTGTATTCGCTACAAACTGAAGACGGTGTTCGTGCAATATCGACAAATTCCTGTTTTTTTATAATTTTTGCATTTAAATCATCGATGCGCAAATTGTGTTTTGCGATATCGAGTTGAAGTTCTTGATAAACCATACTTTTCTCTGAAAAAGACGATAGTTTGTCTTTTTGAAGAGGACCGCATTTCAATAGGTTCAAAACAAGTTCATATGAAATATGATATTTTGAAACTAGTTTTTGAGGAACACCACCCAATATCATTTTGTATTCACTCATTGACGGAACTCGAAATAAATTATTACAATGAACCACATGACCAATCGTATCAATGCCACGGCGGCCAGCACGACCCGCCATCTGTGTATATTCATGTGCCATCAAGTAGCGTTCGGAATTTCCATCGAATTTAGTAAGACTTGTAAACACCGCGGTTCTAATAGGACAATCCAGACCAATAGCAAAGGACTCTGTAGCAAATAACATTTTGATATATTTTTTAGAAATCATGAGTTCAACAATTTCACGCAAAATCGGAATCATTCCAGAATGATGAATGCCAATGCCTTTTTCCAAGAGGTCGACCAATTGATTGTATTCCGGTAATTCCATATATTCTTTGAAATTCGGTAATTTACGAATTATTTGTTCACATTCGCGACGCACAATATACCCAACTTTACTATCGTCCTCTAAAAGCGGAATAGTAATTTCTTTGGCGTACAATTCGACATTTTTACGTGAAAATACAAACACGATTGCAGGAAGCATATCGCGGTCCCGCAAAAAGAGTGCCAATTGATTCAATACATGTTTGCGTTTTAGTTCTACACCGTGTTTATGGAACATCTCGGTATAAATAGACAAATCACGGAATCCGGATTCTAGAAACATCCCCTTGTCGGTTTGTAATGGAATCAGTGTATTGGTTTTATCACGGATTTGTTTTTCTAGGTCTTTGTTTTTGACGATTTTGAAAATGGCTTCGGTTGTTGTCAAAAACCCATAATGAGATAACGGAACAACACGGTGATTCGTGGATGCCAACCATACTTGTTTGTCGCCATCGTCTTCGACTCCACCACGCTCACACCATTTTGCAAACCCTGCCGGATTATCGATAGTAGCAGAAAGCATCACCATTTGGACATGTGGCGGCAGCATCAAAATAGTTTTTTCCCATACTTGACCCCTATCGGCATCATTGATATAGTGGACTTCGTCAAAGACGACACATGCTAGTTCGTTTTGGATATCAATTTGGAAATCGAGACTTGATGATTTTTGTTCCGAATTTTGTATAAACAGATAATTCATAAGGATTTCCGTTGTCATAATTAGGACATCTGCGTTCGGATTGGTTTTTATATCACCTGTCATAAGACCAAATGAAATATGTGGATATTTGTTTGTGAATTCATAGAATTTTTGATTGGATAATGCTTTGATTGGTGAAGTATAAACCACTTTTTTACCCTTACTGACAAAATATTGAATGGCAAATTCAGCAGGAAGTGTTTTACCAGACCCAGTATGTGCAGTTACAAGGACATGGTCACATGTAACAATGGCTTCAATTGCGTATTTTTGGAAATCACTGAGAGGGAATGGAAATTCGTCGAAATGTTGTTGGATATTATCATTATGATACGGAGCATTACAGATTTTGACCATTTTATAATATAGATTTCAAATATTTATATTATATTGATTGATGTTTTATGAATCAATTTTTTACAATAAAAGTTTATTTTTTGAAAAAATAATATTTTATTTCTTTATAAAATGAAAAAACATGAAATTTTAGAAAAAATAATGGATTTGGAAGATAAAATTCATCTTGTAGAAGTAAAAAAGGATGAATTTAGCAATGAATTAAAAATGCTACGTGAAAAAATAAAAAATAATGACTTTGATTTAGAATATAATAGAAACCTAGAGGAAGATATCAAAGAAAGAAAAATAGATATAGTTGTATCCAGGTATAAAAAACCCGTAGATTTTATACATAGAATAAAGGGTATAAATAAGATATTTATTTATGATAAAGAAGAACCTAGAAATCCATATAATATTCCAGTGAATAAAGGCAACGAAGCCTCTGTTTATCTGAAATATATAGTCGATAATTATGATAATCTTAGTGATTTTACATTTTTTATTCATGATGAAGAATATGCATGGCATCATACAGGTAGCATAGTAGATAAATTCGAAGAAGCGGTTATCAGCAATAAACAATACTATAACATAAATGATAAATGTATATTACTTAGTTTCAAAGAAACATACATTCATGATTTATACTTGGAATGGTATGATTGTTTTGTTGAAAAATATATTCCAATAACTTCTTTACCAAAGGAATTTTTATTAGGTTATAGAGGTTCAGCACAATTTTTAGTACATGAATCTATAATAAGAAAATTGCCAAAAAAATTTTATGAAGATCTATATACTTGGATAATAACTACTAATCTTCAAAACGAATTTTCTGGTAGGTTTTTAGAATGGTCGTGGCATATTTTTTGGTTAATTTATCCAAATTTATCGTTGAATCAATAATTTGTTCTTTGAATTCAATCTGCATATTTTTCTAATAATTCTGGTATCTTTGATGCATGTCCGGTAGAATTAAAAGCTGATGTTTTATGAATTCTATGTTTTACTAAAACGTCGTTGAAATTATAAAAACTCTTTCCTTGACTCCTTAACCTAAGCCACAATTCATAATCTTCAATACCATTTTCAATCCAATAGCACAATTCCTTCCTAACAACAACACTACTATTAATAATAGGATTTACCTTAGTAAAATTGAAATCACTAATATCACCAAGAGGAATGGTTGGTTTTATTCCTTGTAAATCACCAAAATAAACACATTGACTACCAATTACATCATATTTTCCTAATAATTTTGTTTGTAATTCTAATTTATTATCGTACCAAACATCATCAACATCTAAAATAGCGATATAATCGTATTTACAATAAGGTATCATACAATTCAATGTTTCGGCTTTTCCCCATATATTATAAAAATCGTAGACTCTAATTTTATCACTTATTGATTCATATTCTTTTGCAATCTGGTATTCATTCGAATTTTCAGGATGTCCATTGATAGCAATAATAATTTCCCATTCTTCAAATGTTTGTTCGAGAATCGATGTTACCGATTCATTGATAAATTCAATACCATTGTATACAGGGATTAAAATACTAATCATATCTTTGTATTGATATATATATGTTTGTTTATATATTTTTTACATAAAATAAAAATAAATTATTTTTTACTGGTTTGTAATGTTGTATTCACAAATCAACATTACAAAGCATTATTCGAGATAAATTATTTAGCGAAAATATTTTGACAAGCATAATATATAAGTATGAATCAATACCATTCATATTGTGATAATTCAAATGATATCGATTGGATATCAACATTTTCTGATATGTCTACTACTATAGATGCACTCAATGCAAACATAATTTTATTGAATAAATTTATTGATTCGGCATTGAATGTAATTGATAATACATATTTCAAAGAAAATGTAGAAATAAGAACATTCGATGCTAGTGGAAACATAATGACTTGTGTAAAAACAGATTGTTCAGGTAATTTTATTCCATCTGTATTTATGGATTTATCAACTAATATAGCAAACCAACATAGTTTCTCGGCATTTACTCCGTCATATCACCCACATTACTCAAGAATGTTAGACGATAATAGAGAGATGCTTCATAAATCCCATATGAATACTATTTCGCCACATCCTATCCATCCACCAATGCCACATCCTATCCATCCACCAATGCCAAACCCAAACGTTTCACCAATAATGCATCCAAATGTTTCAACTTGTTCTCATTCAGATACATCAGAGCTAATTGCGAATCCTGAAATTTACGGAGATTATTATTCTCCATATCACCGTGGGCATTATAATCCATATTACCATCGGTATAATAATCCATATTATAATCCATATTATAGTCGATATTATAGTCCATATTACCAACCAATTTATCCATATTCCAATTCTCATCATTCACCAAAACATCCATAAAAACAAATTATAACAAAAACCGTTGAAACATAAACCAATTATCGTATTGTGGTGATTCTTCTTCAATTAATTCAAATTTATCGACATCACTGAAAACACAATCCGCTATGATTATTTGGTCATCTTTTACCAAATATTCATTTTCAAAATACAAATCTAATTTCTTATAAAAGGTTGCTCTCCACCAATCTAAATTTGATTTATGTGAAACGAAGAATCCACCAGCAATCGAAACTTGATGTGATGGAATTTCCATTTTAGGTAATCCATTTTCATTTTTATCATTGATAATCGAGAACAACTGATATAAATATTGATTGTCGTTGTTAACACAAGCATAATATATTTTGTCATGGTTCAACCCCATTATTTTGTCTTTAGATGGCCATTTAGATAACACATCATAACCAAGGTCATTCGAATTACCACGAAAATATCCAATGTCACACCAGCCGAAAAAATCGGTTTTGAAAAAATTCTTTTTCATAGTTTCATTGACAAAATTGATTTTTTCACACCATAACATATTCAGCTTCCAATCAATGCGACCATTCAATAAATGATTTTTTTCATGATTTTTAATCCAGACATCCTTGTGTTTGAAGGTATAAAATTCCTCGTATGTTTTAAACATTACCTTTATTTTAGGGTTTTTTAAGTATGGCTTTATATATTGATAACCATCCATATCAGTATATATTACCAAATAATATTCATTTATATTCGATAGCATATTATGCATCCATTTTTTATATGTAGATGAGTCAAATTTGGATTTGAATATATACCAAGCAGTAGTAAATGTGATGGACATTTATATAATAAATTTCAACTAATATAAACAAACTATACTATTATATTTATTTTGTTTTCATACTATATATAATATAGACATGAATATCAATACTAATGAAAAAATACATGGTCTTCCTGAATACTTATATTATGGTCAAAATGAACGCGTAGATGAATTGAATGACCGAATAAAAGACAGACAGTTCCCAGATTCTCCTTTAGAACCTATGTTCGCACCTAGGTCAGTTCCTACAAAATATTCCCAGTTTCCTATAATAAATAGAAGAAAACCAATGAATGAACCAGTCATACCTTATTTAGACTACAATTTAAAAGTAAATTTCAATCCAGGTACACAAAATGCCCCACCAAGTGGTTATTTAAACAATATTGATACAGAAACTATATTAAGAAATCAAACGTTTGCATTACAAAAAGCGGAACAATCTGTTTATATTCCATCAAGTAATAGTGATTTGTACAAAACAACAGTTGTTTCAAAACCCAGTGAACAAACACACCCATTATTATTTGAAAACCCCATTTTTGAAAACCGATTACATCCTAATGTAGCCAATTCGAATATTGGTAGAGATAAATTATTCAATCATACGAGAACACAATTACGTAATATGTAAGGCCATTCATAAAATATATAAAAAAATATATATATATTTTAGTACAAATGAAAACAATTCTTAATATTTTGACATCACATAATCCAAATTTATTTTTTACAAAACTGGCATTGATATTAGGTATTATTTTGTTATTGATAATATTATACAAAATAAGTGAGCCGCCTTATAAAAAATTCGAGAACTTTATACAAAAACAACCCTTTGTGTCAAAATCGAATCAAGATGTATATGACGAATTTTATGTTGATATATACGACGAATTATTCGATACAAAAAAGCGCGCACAAAAAGAATTAACTCAAGTTCTCAAAATGACAGAACCATCCACCAAACATAGTTGTTTTTTAGATATAGGTAGTGGAACTGGCTATATGGTAGACCAATTGACACAAGCAGGATATATGGCTTATGGTATAGATAAATCACAAGAAATGATAAAATATAGTGAAGAAAAATATCCCGATTCAGAATACAAACATGGTGATGTTATGTTGGACCCAATGATATATGATACTGGTAGTTTTACACATATATTATGTACAAATTTAACAATCTATTTATTTGAAAACAAGATGACATTTTTCAGTAATTGTTATTTTTGGTTAAAACCGAATGGGTATTTGATATTACATTTAGCAAATAGACATAAATTTAGTATTTATAAACCCATGGCAAAGAAACCTCTTTGGTACTTACCATCGAAAACACAACCTCCACAAATAACAGATACGATGGTTGATTTTGAAGATTATAAATATACGTCTTTTTATCAGTTTCCTAAAAATAAATATGACAAATCAACCGAACAAGTAGTTTTCAAAGAAAAATTCATTGATAAGGAGACAAAACATGTTCGTGAAAACGAACAGACCTTTTATATGGATAGTATAAGTTCTATATTAAAAATGGCAAGTCAAGCAGGTTTTATAGTAAAAGGAAAAGTAGATATGTCAAAAGTAAATAAGAAGGGTCCTTATGCTGATAGATTCCAATTTTTATATATATTAGAGCGAGTTATGTAAACAAACATTTTCGCGTTTCTTTGAAGCCACATAAATAATAAAATATATTAGTTCCTATGATACAATATATTTTATTATCCACCACTATAGTGTTTTTATCGATTTTTGCATATATAAAAATCCGATATCCATTTTGGAATAATCAGCCTGTATATCATTCATATGATTTTTGGCGATATAATTATAGTTCTCCATTTATTGTTTGTCAATATAGACCCATGAAAACCAAATTTTGTGATTTTTCAAACATAAAAACGACGGATTATTTAGAAATTTCTGAATACGAAAATTCAAACCATACAAATCTATTACAATGCTACTATATACCAACAGAAGAAATAATACATAATATACAAACCGCCGACATAAATGCATATTTGACAGGACAATCTATGCCATCGTATGTTTCTTTATATATAGACATCGAATACAAAGTCCATTGTGATAAAACCAGTATAGAAACGGTGGAACCAACACTTAGACCTATAGGATGTATAAGTTCTCGATGTATGAATTTTTTATATAAAGAAAAATCGAATTCGAGAACCTATGTAGAAACCCCGATATATTATATTGATTTTTTGGCAGTAAATCCTGAAAAAGATGTGAAATCTATTAGTCGTAAATTATTACAAACACATGAATACAATCAGCGAATAAAAAATCAGAAAGTTCTCGTTTCTTTAATAAAAAAAGAGATAGAATTATTTGATGGCGTAGTTCCATTGGTTCAATACAAAACATATTTATTTAATTTACGTAATATCCATTTTCCAAAATTACCACCACATCACGAAGTTCTCCAAATAACAACCGAGAACATAGATATTATATTGGATTTCTTTTATTTATTGAAAAACAATAGTAATGACAATAACCCATTTAGTTTTGATATAATGATTTTACTAGAAGTCGGTAACATAACCGCATTGATAAGACAAAGATTATTATATGTGTTTTGTATAAGAAATGGTGAGAACATTCTTGGTATTTATTTTATTAAGGATGCAAAAATGCAATATGAAAAGTTGAATCAGGAAGATATTGATAATAATACTCTACATTGTATTGGTAGTATTACGAATACTCAGTCAAATCAAGTTTTTTATTTGGGTTATTTACATGGATTACGTCAAATAATCGAAAAAAATCGCGTTTATAAGATGATATTAATGGAAGAAATCGGCCATAATTGGTACTTGATGAATATATGGAGACAGAAACACACACCTGTTTTTATTAATGATACAGCATATTATTTGTTTAATATGATATATCCAATGAGTCCAATAAGTCCAGAAAAATGTCTTATTTTAACAATGTAATTATTATACCAGTATCATTAGACAACGGTACGAAGTTTTCTTGTTTTATTTTTCATACAACCTGGACCTTTACAATCACTAAATAATCCTGGAATGAATTGACCTCGTTGTATAGTTACAATCTCAATAACAGTAAGTGGTTTTTTGACTGTAAACATTTTTTTGCCTTTTTTGTATTCTGAAACCATTTTATGTCCCTTGCCATTTTTAATGGAAACTTTACGAACGGTTTTACGACCGCCTCTTTGATTACAATTTTCTGAATTAGAATAACTAAATCCACCGACTTTTGTTGCCATTGTTTATATATATAAACAAAATATTTTTATATACATATTATCAAAAATTTCAACGAGTATATTTCCCAGTTCTCGAAAAAGAATCCACAACAAATATAATAAACACACCTAAAAAGGTATACAAAATAAATTCTTCAGTGATATTATCGGTCTTTTCATTTTGTTGTTGTTCCAACAAATGAATCATATAATTGATTTTCTCCATTAATTTATCATCCTTAGGTAGGTTATTACCCATACCCATTTTCACATAATAAGGCGTTCCTTCATAACTTTTGTTATAGTGACTATAATTATCAGGAGCATTATTAGGTGCTATTTTGGCAGCAATAGATGCAGCTTCACCCGACGGTTTATTAAAATAAGGAAACGTAGGAACTGGTGGAATATATTGAACAGACATCGAGCTATCATCCAAATCTTTTTTAACATTCAAAGAAGGAGGTTCAATTGGTTTGAAATCACCCATTTTCGAATTATCATTAGAAGTATCAGAAGAAGTTATTTTATTCAATAAATCATTTACACGCTGAGTGCGGTCAACAGCAATAGTTTGTGCTTCATCAATTGTGCTGGGTTGTAGATTTTGAAAATTTTCACTAAATGTCATATATTCTTCAGGTTCTCCAATATTTTGTATAGTAGGTCTTAGTTTATTTGTTTTTCTCATAGTACCTTGGCGTTTTTTCGAAGAGTTATCATTATTCCATGGTGATGCATACGTTAACAAATTTGAAAAATTTGACATAATATTTTATTAAAAATATAGTTTACTTAAAAAAACAGTAGATATTATTTCTAGTAAAACAAACAACTATAAAATATCAATAATATATAAATAATATATAAATATAAA
>Ga0114979_10000139_pt1 | contig 45662 bp, 37 predicted proteins | sample S_140625_EF_Meta_FD_87315 | JGI IMG/M metagenome (GOLD analysis project Ga0114979, IMG submission 87315) | Freshwater microbial communities from Lake Simoncouche, Canada to study carbon cycling - S_140625_EF_MetaG | ecosystem: Environmental > Aquatic > Freshwater > Lake | place: Lake...
CAATGGCGGCGACCAGAACAACAATAGTATTCCAGAGGCAGAAATATGCAAAAAACAAGGAATAGAATAAAGAGACGGATAAGGTGATAAAATCCAATCCAGTTCGTGGTTAATCAAAGGAAATAAACAATTGTAAAAACAAAAAACAAAAAACAAAAAACAAAAAACAAAAAACAAAAAACAAAAAACAAAAAACAAAAAACAAAAAGAAAAACCAAAAAAGAAATTAAAATTAAAATAACAAGAAGTAGTATAGAAAAGGATGAGAACAAGTGTTTTAATATCTATATCGCTATTATTACTAATGCGCCGAACAACATCATTTTTTTTGAAGTCTCCATTTTCCCGTCACTACATTAGTTCTCCAAAATTAGAAAGTTCAAAAAATACACGTAATTTATTAATAATGAGAGTAACAAAAAAACAGTTAGAACAAAGGGCAACATCACCATTGTATATTCCAAGAACCGAGAACCAACAACAATATGTAAATTATTTACAAGACCCAAATACAAAATTAGTAATAGGTATAGGACCAGCAGGCACAGGAAAAACTCTCTTTGCATGCAATACAGCAATAGAAGAACTCCAAAAAGGAACCATCCAAAAAATAATACTCACCAGACCCGTAGTTCCGGTAGAAGAAGAAGAATTAGGGTTTTTACCCGGAAGTCTAATCAATAAAATGGACCCATGGACGCGACCCCTATTTGATGTATTGCTCGATTTTTATAACCAAAAAGATATAGATGCCATGTTACATGGCGGCGTACTAGAAATATCACCATTAGCATATATGCGTGGTCGTACATTCAAACGCGCATTCATAATCGCAGATGAAATGCAAAATAGCACACCAAATCAAATGAAAATGTTAATGACACGTTTAGGAGACCATTCCAAAATGGTAATCACTGGCGATTTACATCAAAGTGACCGAGGAATGCAAAATGGTTTATCCGATTTTCTTGAAAAAATAAAACAGGAAAATCTGGAAGAGAATCATGAACATGAAGAAAAATATACAAACAAAATACGATATATAGAACTTGGCAACAAAGATATACAACGAAGTCCAATCGTATCAAAAATATTGGATATATACAATAAAAAACCATTGCTGTTATTGGAACCATCAAAAGAAGAACCAAAAGAACAGTCAAAAGAAGAACCAAAAGAAGAGTCAAAAGAAGAAAAAAAAATAGATGTAGAAAACGACGCGGCAATGTTACCAAAAACACAAATACCAAAAAAACAAGGACCAAAAATTAATTATCTACATTATAACCCACAGCATGGACTATAATTGAAAATACAGGGTATAATTGAGCCCATTAATTTTATATAATTTTCATCAAATTACATAAAAATATACAAACTATTAATTTAGTACAATGCTAAAAAAACATGTAGTATTATTTGAAAGCAAACACCATGGGTGGATTGCTTATTCTACAACTGGAAGCGATGCTAAAAGAATATTAAGTGTAAACAAAAAATATAATGTATTTTATATTTTTGAGTGTGATTTATTTAGACAATATCCATATATTATGAAATTAAAAGCACCTCTAAATAAACATTATGATTGTAAAAAAATAAACAAATATGAAGAAGAAAATTTTGAAGAAAATAGTAAATATATTATGATCAGTTCCAAAGAGGAGGATGAAGACGAAGGAATTTATTTTGATATAAAACATAATTAATAGTCTCCCTTCGGGTGAATGTGTAAATGTATGATAGAACGTTATAACAAACCCTTACTTTTTATTTTTACGCGAATTGAATTCCGGACGCGAAACGTACATGATACTTTTATACAAATAACCCATTTTAAACATCAACCATTTACGAGTTTTCGGATACTTACCCCTACGAACAAAATTATGGATAACTTCATCGCAACAAACCATAATACCAATAATATATTGAATAATATTATCCTTGTTATTCGATTGCAGTTTCATATTCAAATTGGAAATATTACACATCTTTTTAATAGAACAAACCGGAAGAATACTTTGCACTAAATATCTATTTATTTTATGAGCATAACTATATACAACACGGCCAAATTTCTTCAAGTTTTGCAATTTCAAACGATTCAACCGAGAAACCAAATCCCCACATTCCGACTTAATTAATTGATATTGCAACAATGGAGTAAGTGCAAATTCAGAAACCAATCTAACAACATCGTCCGGCATATTCACAATAAACCCTAAACAAGAGCGTTCAATATCAGTATGAAGAATCGAAGATTCACTCAAATAAATAGTATAATCCCCTTTTTCACGTAATGTTCTTTGTATTTCGCGCCGAGCAACTCGAATCTTGTTTTTAAAGGATGAAAAGTAAGTTAAAATATGTTGTTCAAGCATTTCCACGTATTCCTCCGAATGATGCAAAAGAATCTGGGCATTCTGAACCTCGGATGCATCATCATCATTACCATAATAATAATTATCCAAAGTACGTTTCAAATCTTCGGGAACACACCATCGAAAATTTCTTTCAAAATATTCAGTTATATTACGGTCACTAGCAAATGAATACCGATGATGCAGGCATTCTTGCATATTGGCAATAACATCAATAATAGTTAGAGAATCATGAGAATCCGCCATTTCGTTTTGAGTAATATCCATAATAATGTATAAAAGCAAATCAATTTTGTACATTGTACGCAAAAGAAGAAACGTAAAAAATTGAATCCAAATAACAATCCAAATAACAATCCAAATAACAATCCAAATAACAATCCAAATAACAATCCAAAAATGATAGTAACATTATCCAGTTTTCCATTTATGATAGATAAGAATCCATTGTCATTACGAAATATATTATCAACACGTGCAGTATTTTCAACCATGGTTGAAAAAATATCCAGCGAAATCGTGAGTGAAAATGTAGTTATCAATGAACTAAACAAAATCGATTATAATCATCATATGGATATGATTCCATTAACAATAATCGCAGTTTGTTTATTAAGTATCGCATCGAATGCATACAATTCTTCAATAATAACACAAACACAACGACTAGAAAGAATTGAAATATTTTCAAAGATACAGCGAATAACATCGACATTTATATTTGTATTTATGTTAATATTCACAAAAAATATAGATAGTGCAACATAATTTAAAAATACCTTTGTCTATAAAATATACATACATGGACTCAGAAAACGAGAACCTAAAAATATTTGTGGTATATCATCAAGTCGTCGATGAATCGATTCTATTCACAAAATATTCGAAAGAATATATCAAAAAAACATTCACATTTTATTGTGTCAATGAAGTAATCGAAAAATATGAAACACCAGAAAGATATGGTCTGCCAATAATACATGAATATGAATTACCAAAATACAACCCTTTTTTACAACTCCGACATTATATGGAAACAAGTGCCTATTTACATATCTATAACAATAATCTTCACAAAGATTTGGATTTTATAGGTATATGTCAATATGATATGCTCCATGTAGAAGAATACACTGAACTACAAAAAGACAGAATATATATATTGGATTCAGGAGAACCAATTGCAGTGAACGGTGTTTGGAATAAAAAAATGTTTCCAAACATAAGAAACATCGATTTTTTATTGAAAAGTTACAATAACCATTTCAAAAAGACGTACACCGTACATGAACTAAACAATGCACCGCTAAGTCTATGGCAAACAAATATATATCCAAAACAAATATTCGAAAAATTATGTAGTTGGCTATCTGTATTGGTAGATGAAATATATCCATGGTCAATAGAACCTCCATATGAAACGCATTGGGGTGTCATGGGAGGATATACCGAAAGGGCGATTGCAATATTCAATGCAATCGAAATAATCGAACGAGATTGCAAATTCGGATTATTTGATGTTCATCATACTGAAATGTGTAACAAAATGCAGTATGACAAAAAATTATTTTTAAACTACTATGATTACAATGTATATACAAAGTATGTGGATGATATCACGACAGTGAACATAGATAATTTACATTATAGTATGTTCAAAGCGGTATATGAAGACGAATGTCGAACCCTTGGTGAAGACGAAAGTCGAACCGGTGGTCAAGACGAAAGTCGAACCGGTGATAAAGACGAAAGTCGAACCGGTGGTGAAGATGACAATCCGGAAGAAGACGAAAATCCAGAAGAAGACGAAAATCAAAAATACGCTTGCGAAAGAATATGCGTAAACGGTAGAAATGGATTGTTATTTCAAACAAAAACCACAAATGTAGTTTATGGCTTTGAAATAGAAGCCGAGGACCCCCGAATGATAAAAGTAAACAACAAGATATACGTAGTTTTTATATGTTTATCACCATACGAAGGACAAAATAGATGTATAGCAATAACCGAATTCAACAAATTTGAGCCAACGTATCTACATGTCGAAAACATGCAAAAGAATCCAATCGAAAAAAATTGGGCACCGTTCGAAAAAGATGACAAATTACATTTCGTTTACAACTACGACCCATTAGTAATACTAACCTACGATTTCAATAAAGATGGACTATGCAAAGTAGTATACAAACAAAACAACGTAGATTTACCAATCAAAACAGAAACAACATTTTTACGCGGAGGAAGTAATTTGCTGCACTACCATGATAATTATTATATAGGAGGCTGTCATTCAAGAATCCATGACGGAACACGTTTTTATCATTTTACTCATATTATATTATTAGATGTAGTAAATTGGAGAATCGTATTTTTATCAAAACCAGTAATATACAATTACAAAAAAAATGACATACTAAGAGTGAACGGAACAAATGTAATGTTTGATATGGAGCCAAATTGCATACAAGACCCAGTATCAATATACAAAAAAAACGATAAATACTATATAACAATAAATATACGAGATAGTATAACACACTTGTATGAAATACAATTCGACATACCAGAAACCTGTTTCAAAAAATACGAAATAGGAGAATTACAAAAATTAACCGAAAAACATTCACTGGATTTATTATCAAGTTTGATATTAAGATTACCACGAAATTAAAACCAAAAATACCAATAAAAATAGGAGGTAAATACCCCTTATTTTTATTTTTTTCTTTTTATTTTTTTTTTGAAAGGGTTACATTAATTTTCATCATCAGAAGAATCACAATATTCGGCCCAATCCATGACTCTACCATGAGGAACCCAATATGAAGGTGGTTCGTATGGGATTTTTTCTAACGGAGTTTTTTGTAAAACATGAAGTAGTTGCTTTGCGATGGAAGCATAAGATGGTTTATCTAATTCCACGTGAATGGTAGTAGTAGGAAAAGATTTTTCTTGTTTTTCTTGTTTTTCTTGTTTTTCTTTTTTGGAATCAGCCAAACGTTGGCATTTCGAAATATTATGACCAAGTTGATGACAATATCTACATTCAGTTTTCAACAATACAGGACATACAATGGCACTATCCGGAGAAGAATTTTTACGTAACCAGTGGTCATTTTTCAGACCAAGATTACGACAATGAGGGCAAGAAGGCGTTACCTTATTACCTGCCGAAGGCGCTGCCTTTTTACCTGTCGATTTGTTAACACGAGACATATTTAAATAGCAAAGATTAAACTTTAAAGATTACACGTTAAAAGCTGATTATGAATAAAGACAGATTTGATTATTAGTTGTTTGATTATTACCACTACGAGAAAAAAGAAAAAGTATTTCAATTTTCTACATTTTTCGCAATAATATCCAAAACGACTTTTTCACTGGTTTCCAATGCACCTTCCATCCACTGTTGGAATGATTCGGAAAAATGTTCACCACAAACATAAAAAGAAAAATCACAAAAAGGTTTTATAATAGCACGAGAAGTCGCCGCACTATCAGCACCAAGACCCCAATAACCAACACCACAATCCCAATAACACACTTTGGTTTTCAATGGTTTGGGTATGTCCATCCCGGTGCTTTCTTTTATTAACTTCGCAATGTGTGAATCAACGCCGTCAGTTCCATATTTATCATATATCCGTTTCCAATATTTTGCAAACTTGTTATCCGTATAAGAAATCATAATAACGCCATTTTTTTCACTAATAGGAATAATCATTCGTAAATTATTATTGGTAGTCAATTTCGGCATGCCTTTGAACCAAACACCTCCATCAGCATCGACCGCAAATTTAGAATAAATTCGACATAAAGGAGCACAAAGAACCTGTTTTAAAAGAGGTGCAAAATGACGCGAAATAGAAAGTTTTCTCAACGCATTGGAAGGCAATGCGCAAATACAAACGCGAGCAACCACGCGGCGAACATTTTCTGAAATAAAAATTTCAAACAAAATTTCATTATTTTTATCATGGAGAACAATATCAGAAACAGTCTTATTTTTGAGTATTTTTACATATTTGCTATCAAGTCTCAAAACCAGTTTCTCAATAATTTGACCCAATCCTCCATTCATGGTATAAAACTGGTTAAAAGGACCCAATAAATCCATGAGCTGAATCGCGTCGTGAGCATTCATAATAACTAATTCAGAATAATAACCAAAAGCATCAATAATTAATTGTATTTCTGAATCATTTTTGAGAACCTGTTTGGCATAGTCAATAAATGATATATTTTGCAACTTCGTCAAAGGTTCTCCTTTACTGGCCAAAACAACTTTGGCAATCAATCCAGAAATAGGGACGTTCGAATTACCCAATGACACATCCAATGCAGTCATACCCATGCTTTCTAATAATGGTAACGGATTACCATGAATACTACTATATTGACGAATAGAATTCACCGTTTTTCGAATTGCTGATTTTGCGACTACCGGAGTGTCTGCAAATGAATTATAAATAGAATTCGTCCCATCGGCGGGTGCATATCCAACTGAACCTGTAACGGAAACTTTTTTTGAATCCAATCCCAAATCATGAATAAGTTTCAATAATTTGGTATGTTTATCGCTAAAACGCCCAGCACCCGCTTCCACTGTCATGTATTTATCGCGATAAGTGAAAACTCTCCCGCCTAAATAGTTCGATTTCTCCAATAACAAAATAGTTTTTTTTGGAAATTGTAAATGCAATTTGTAAGCAGTGTACAGACCCCCGATACCACCGCCCACAATGACAAAATCATAAATCATTATAATATATAGATATTATATAAAATAAAATCCATTCAGTCCGCTACGCTTACTCGGTCCGCTACGCTTACTCGGTCCGCTGCGCTTACTCGGTCCGCTGCGCTTACTCGGTCCGCTGCGCTTATTCATTATAAGTGAACATACAAACCATTCTCCGATTACCCGAATAACCAGTGTTGCCGCCAATACGAATTTCCGATTTTTGCAACATAGTCGTCAAAGAAGTATCAATAGTATATCCATTTGCCACCAAATACGATAAAACAGAAGGTATATCGTCAGCGTACATGAAAGAATCGCTATTACTCATATTAACCGACTTCGCATATCTACCGAGAACATAGGTACATGAACCCGATGAAAAAGGAGAAAAAGGAGAAGAACTAGAAAATTCTGATAATTTCGGAAATTGCATACGAAACACCATGTTTTTAAGAGGACCAGAAGGCATAGCGCTTACCGTCAAAATATTTTGATAAGATTTATAGTAAGTATTGAGAACCGGTTCTAAATATAAAACAACGGAGCCAGATGGAGAAGAAAAAGGACTTTCGTTCATACTTAATATATTCATCATATAAAAAACAAGAAAACAAAAATATACTTAAAGAATACACCATAAAATACAATGGGAATATGCGGGAAAGAAATGCTCTCATAGCTTTACAAAGTGTAATGTCGTGGGTTCAATCCCCGATACATAATTCCTCTAAGGGTCTTATAGTGTAGCGGTTATCACTCAAGACTTTGAATCTTGAAACCTGAGTTCGAATCTCGGTAAGACCTTTTCCCGAAGGGAGCGCAATGGTGCAAAAAAGTGCTTTGTTAGCTCAGTGGTAGAGCGTTCGGCTGTTAACCGAAATGTCGTAGGTTCGATCCCTACACAGAGCGAATGTTTCAAAATTATAATGCATACTTTTACATTTTAATTTTGTAAAAATGTAAAAAACAAAAAATTGAAATGCTTTTTTAAAAAGAAGAATACAACAATACAAGAAAAGATGGAACAAAATCTAAAATTCAAAACACACCGTTATGATTTCAGTAAAGAAATCGAATATAAACTACGAGAGTTTGCAAAAAATCATGAAAACAGTGAGCGAAAACATACAAAACAAGAATGGATAAAATGGACACACCAGCATGAAGAATCAATAAAAGAAGAAGAAGAACGTTTAAAAAAATATGGATACGAAGGAGATGTAAAAACAAAAATGTTCACAAGCATCAAATATTATTATATGAAAAAAGACAAAAAAAACAAAAAGGGAACCAATACCCAAGAAGAAAAAACAGAAAAAAGAAAGAAGTACATATCTCTATCGCATTCAATGCTAGAAACTATCGATAATCATATTATGAAAGAAATAAATCATAATATGGAAAAAAATGGATTAATAAATATAGAACCATCCTCTGCATATTTAAATTTCTGCAAGGAAAATCAATTACAAATAATAGAAGAAATAAAAATTTTAAAAGAACAAATGGACCAAAATGAAATAGCAACAAAATTAAAAAAAACATACAAAAATAGATATCAAAATAAAAAGACAATATTATTACAAAAAAATCAATAATTCTACAATAGTCGGGCCACAAAAATTGTAAAATATTTTTATAATTTTTTTCATGTAAGTATATTTGAAATTTAGGAAATAAAAATAAGTATGATTATTATATTACAAATGAATCCGGAATTATCAAATAAAAATAAAGAAAATCTGGAAAAAACGATAAAAGAACCAAATGATGAAACTGAACCAAATGATGAAACTGAATCAAAGGATGAAACTGAATCAAAGGATGAAACTGAATCAAAGGATGAAACTGAACCAAAGGATGAAACTGAACCACAAGAAACAAAAGAAACAGAAGAAAATGTAGATGAAAAATTAAAAAATATAGAGGAAACGATTTATTCCATGAAGAAAAAAATGGACAAAATAATTGAAAATATGAATATACCAGAAACAACAAAAACAATAGAACAACAACCAGAAGTGCAAATCGAAGAACCAGAACTGCAAATCGAAGAACCAGAGGAAACCCCAATACTAAAAGAAGAAACAAAAGAACGAGAATTAATAAATCAAGGTTCGTATGGTTGCATTGTAAAACCACAAATAGAATGCGATGAAAATGAATATGACACCAAAAATTACGTAAGTAAAATACAAGAAGTTTCGTTCGAATTAGAAAAAGAAATCAAAATCGGCGAAGAAATCCAAAAAATAGAAAACTATTTCAATAATTTTGCACCAATATTAAAATCATGCAATGTAAGTTTGAATGAAATACCATATGATATTGTCAATAATTGCAAAATAATGAAAAACAGTTTAGGTGAAAAAGATGAAACAAAAACATATGTATCCAATAAGATTCGATATGTCGGAAAATATGACTTGGGAAAAATAATAAAAATGACAGAAACAAAAAAACAGCTAGCAACATTATTAGATAATCATTTGTATTTATTAAAAAGTATAGAAAAATTACTAACCAATAACATAATCCATTTTGATTTGAAACCAAACAATATAATATATGATGAAATCCAAGGAGTCCCAATCATAATCGATTATGGTTTATCATTCAATATCAAAAATGTAATGGATAATCCAGATGAATCATATTATGAAAAATATTTTTTAACAGACGAATTTTATGTATTTTGGTGCGTAGAAGTATTTATGATATCACAAATTATTTATAACCACAAGGAAGGAAATGTCACCAAAGAGAAATTGACTTCAATTATGAATGAAATGATATTTGATGAATATTATTCAAAAATACTCACCCGGCAAGATATAGAAACATTCAAAACAAAATACACTGAATATTTCTCAAAGTACATTGATAGACCATGGAAAGACTTGATGATTGATTTGTTAAAAGAAGACAATTACAAAACATGGGATAATTATGCATTATGTATATCGCTTCTATTTATATTAAATAATAACGAATCGTTAAAATATAATTCAGAAGAATATGTAAAATTAATAAAAGAAATTGTATTATCAATGCCTGGTGAAAGAATTGGTATAGAAGAAACACGAAACCGTTTATTAGAAATAGTTCATAATATTCCATCAGTATTGCAGGTACCATTAGTATTACCAGTACCATTAGAACAACAAGAGACCCAAGGAGAAGAAGACCAAGGAGAAGATAACCAAGAAAACCAAATAGAAGAAGACCAAGAAGAAAAACAAGACCAAATAGAAGAAGAAAAACAAGAAAACCAAGAGAACCAAGAAAAACAAGAAGAGAACCAAGAAAAACAAGAAGAATACCAAGGAGAAGAAAAACAAGAAGAAAAACAAGGAGAAGACCAAGACCAAGACCAAAACCAAGAAGAAAAACAAGACCAAGACCAAGGAGAAAAACAAGACCAAGACCAAGGAGAACAAGAAAACCATAACAAAAATAATCTATGATTTAACAATATTTTCAATATATTCGCCCATACAATCATAATGACGATTGTTTAAAAAATTACAAACAGTATCAAATGAACCAAAATTGATAACTCCACCAAAACCCATAAACCGAAAATGATTCAACAATAAACTATTATATCCAGAAATAAAGGTGGTTTTTTTAATATTTTTGACCATCGGTATTTCATGAGAAAAAGAACCAGACATATTCCAAAAAATAATATGCGGCATATAGTCTTTGTCAAATTTCATTAAAAATGATTCATAATCACTATATTCTTTATTCGTAATAATAACTAAAACCATTTTTGATATTTCCTCATTGGAAGTATTCGAAAGACGCAACGAATAGACAAATAAATCAATAGCAATTAATATGTTATCATTCAAATAATTCATATCATTATTATGAATAGAATCACAAATACTAGAAATATTATCATAAAACGATTTTTTTCTATCAAATTTTTCCAAAATGGGTATATGATTTGAAAACATAATATGACCATCATCCATCGTTGTTTTTGTTGCAATAATACATGCTAATTCAATTGCGCAATTCAAAATATTTTTATTCGAAGAAATAAATGAATGAATATCTACAAACGGAATAAAATTTTCCAATGTATTAAATTTACAAATGAATGATTTCCAATGCTTATTCAGTAAATCAATTTGATATAAACGGTTTTGCATTACAGTCAAATCATCCGCAGTACCCACATCATCTAACATGGAATATTGTTTGACAAAATTACCAAGTTCAAAATTACAGTTAAACAATGTATTTTCAGGTTGAATCAAATCTTTGTAATATTCTTTGATATTATTTGAACAATTACGACGGTCTTTAACATACGAAGTTTTAGTCCGGTTTTCCATATTGAGGTTAACATTCAATAAAGCATTCTTTTGACGAGCCATAGTATGTTTCGGTATATTCGAAGGAACAATATCATTCCATTCCCCACTACATTGTTTAATTTCAGTAGTATCCAATAATCGGTTTAACGAAGAACATACAATTCTATAATTTGTTTTGCATTTTTTAAGGAGAGCATCGTTTTGTTTATATGTCAAAAGCTTATTTTTAAAATAAAACGGAGTAACCATTTCAGCCCATTGAATTGCCGATTTTTCAAAAATCCATTCAAATTTAGTATTTTCCCGGGGAACCCATTTTGCAACAAACGATAAAATATTACGAAAATCATGAGAACCATGAGAACAAATGTGAACAACCGTCCAATCGCGATACAATTGTTTATTCATAATAGAGATGGCAACATCAATAAGAGGATGATTATGAGAACGAGAACGAAGAAAATAACATAAATATTTAATATCTTTCCAACAACCAAAAGCATGTCTTCGAGTAGCAACATATTTTTGCACCAATTCATCGGCATCCATTCCATTGAAATTATCAGGTAAAATAAGTACATCAACCAAACTATGTACTGCATATATAGCTAATGTGGGATAGAATTTATACCAAATATAAATCATCATATATGTGAGTTTCCGTTCTCCTTTTCCATAAACAATATCGCGGGTTTGTGCAATCATTTTGTAAAGTAGAATCAAATATTTATAAAAATTTGTATTTGTATGTTCTTTATTGAAAGAAATATTACGTTTTATAGAACTCAATGTTTCATCTAAGATACTACCAATTTTATCGATTTCATCGTCATCATTTCTACGTGATAATAAATAAAATAATTGGACAATTTTTTCTTCATAATAATCTTCCAAATGAGAAAAATCAAATTTTTTTAATTCGGGAAAATCGGTATCCATTTAAGAAAATAAAATAATATAAATTTATATCATTTTATAAAAGCATTTACAAATTTTTTTTAGTCATATTATGTTTAACGTGTGACATCTCTTGTATACGAACACGTTTTGTTTTTTTACCATTACCTCCGGTTTTAATACCATTACCTCCGGTTTTAATACCATTACCTCCGGTTTTAATACCATTACCTCCGGTTTTAAGAATGGATTTGAGAATAGGTTTGACATCAATTTGTTTAAAAATAAAATATATACAATTGATTTCATGAAAAATAAAAATAGAAGGATATATCAAAATTTCATCTATAATCGGATAAACTTTTAAAAACGGTTCGGATACAACATTTTCACTATTGACATATTTTTGAATATTTTCAGGTTCAATACAAACATTATAAAGTAAAATTGTATCAATAGAATATTTCAAAGAAGCATTCAATATTTTTTTATTTTGTACTATTTGCAATACTCGTTCTTTTGATAAAGTACAGTTATTACTACTATCGATTTGACCCAAAATTTCATTCTCGTAAATAACTTTTTCAATTTCAGAATCAAGATTTACATATATATAGCACATTTTAATAGAATCCATAGGTTCTCTTTGGTAATTTTTATGTATATTATTCATACGCTCATGTTTATCAATCCAAGATATATCTAAATCAAGCGAATCCATATTTTTATAAATATTAGATAAAACAATTTCAAATATTAAACATATAAATCAAAATACTTAAAGAATAATATATATAAAATATGTCTCAAACCAGCATCAATATCTAACTAAATAATACCCCCATAATTTATAACATAAATTATAAAAATTAAATTATACCATGGAGAATTTACTTGAGACAGCACAATTTTCACAAATACTGTGTAAAATTGAGAATAATGGGTAGATAAATAATCGCAAAAATAATGAGTTGGTGTTCACAATGTATTTGTTTTGTTGAATACAAATACCATTTATAATTTCTAAAAAGAATTTGTATGACTTTATTTCATTAGTGTAATAAAAATCTAAACATTTTATGTTTAGAAAATAAAGTACATGGTTAAAAAGGTAAAATAAAAAAGAAAAATATTTTTATATGATTTTATATTTTGTATAAAATTATATTTAACAAGCGAATAAGTATAAATAAAATATTTATATTTATTATACCTAAATAAAATGTCAAATAAATCAAATAGGATTTTTGGCGGTTCGAAAAGTAAAGCAAATATATACGATAACTATAACAGTAATGTCACGACACATGCATTAAATAGTATTATTGACATTTATTTACATCATGGATTTAATGGTATAACCGGTCCAACTGGTATAACCGGATATACCGGTACAACAGGTCCAACTGGATTAGCAGGTGAAGCAACAAATACGGGTGCTACTGGAATAACTGGACCTACTGGTAGAACAGGAACCACTGGTATTACAGGAAATACCGGAGTAACTGGGCCAACTGGTATTACAGGTGCAACTGGGTATACTGGAAATACCGGAGTAACTGGGCCAACTGGCGCAACTGGTCTTAGTGGACCAACTGGGTATACTGGAAATACCGGAGTAACTGGACCAACCGGTGTAACTGGCGTAACTGGACCTACTGGACCTACTGGTCCTACTGGACCTACTGGACCTACTGGTCCTACTGGACCTACTGGTATAGCAGGAGAAGCAACAAATACTGGTGCAACAGGAACAACTGGCAGAACGGGAACAACCGGAATAACCGGAAATACCGGTATAACAGGAACAACCGGAACAACCGGAATAACCGGAAATACAGGTATAACCGGAAATACAGGAATAACAGGAACAACTGGTATAACTGGTATAACTGGACCTACTGGTGATAGAGGTATAAAAGGAGAGTCTGGAAATAGATATATGACAAAAACTTATAATGGTACATATGTCGGTTCATTACCAAATATGATACCAGTACAAGATAAATCAATATATACTACTAATCTATCTAATATAGTAACTAAAAACGATACAATAAAGTTTGAAGTAGATTCTGGATTAGCATATACATCCGGGGTTGCAGTTATAATATCATTAAATACAGGTGGTGAATTAAAATATTTCAAAGGCACAGTAATATTATATGATGATAATTATAATCCAGCAATAATACAAATATTAGTTAGAGAAATAATAGGAAATTTCATACCATCGGATTTGATATATTATTATAATATTAATATTGATGGAGTAGGTTCAACTGGACCAACTGGGTATACTGGACCGACTGGACCTACTGGACCTACTGGTCCTACTGGACCTACTGGTCCTACTGGACCTACTGGTCCTACTGGTCCTACTGGCTTTACTGGACCTACTGGACCTACTGGACAAACTGGACCTACAGGACAAACTGGCTTTACTGGACCTACTGGACAAACTGGACAAACTGGACAAACTGGACCTACTGGACCTACTGGACCTACTGGACCTACTGGACCTACTGGTTGCACCGGTGAATCTGGTAACACAGGTCCTACTGGACCTACTGGACCAACCGGACCTACTGGACCTACTGGACCTACTGGAACTACTGGAACTACTGGAACTACTGGAACTACTGGAACTACTGGAACTACTGGTGAAACAGGTAATACTGGAATTACTGGACCATCTGGGCCAGATGGTAAATCGGTATATTTTTATCAACCTACTTTTGTAGAATTGGTACCCAATCAAACCTCGTATATTAATGATGTATTTACAACAGGTACCAAAGAAGATACTCATGCGCTAACTTTTGGTATTAGACGTGGTAAAGATTCATATTTTGCAATTGGAGATGTAATTGTAAATGATACCCCTACGGTTACAATATCCACGACGACAAATCAAACTGGTGATAATTTATATACTTTAAATTTTGGAGTACCGCGTGGTCCACAAGGAGACCGTGGATTTGAGGGCATTGCAGGATCACAGGGACCGCAAGGACTACAAGGTCCACAAGGATTACAAGGTCCGCAAGGATCACAAGGATTCACAGGACCAATCGGCCCAAACGGTCTAGATGGCGATCGATTTTACACACAAACAACGGTAAATAAGGCACAAAAACCCGTAAATGGTGATAATATTTCATTGGTTATATTTCCAGGATTTTCATATAAACCGGGAAACAGTGTAATTTGCGTAGATGCTGCAAATTCTGAAAATTCATTTGAAGCAACTGTACAATCATATGAATTTGAAACTGGTAATATTACATTAAAAAATATACAAAACGTAAAAGGATTTTCAATTGCACAAACAGATTATTCATATAAAATGAATTTGGATGGGATAGATGGACCAACCGGAACAACCGGATATACAGGAAGAACTGGACCAACTGGACCAACTGGTATAACTGGTGTTACTGGTGTTACTGGTGTCACTGGACCAACTGGACCAACTGGACCAACTGGACCAACTGGAACAACCGGAATAACCGGATGTACTGGAACAAGTTTATGGACTACATCTGGAACAAATATATATTACACCGGAGGTGTAGTAACAATAGGTGCATCCTCTATTTCTAATATACCAACCGGTGTATCATTAGGAGTGACTGGTGCAGCATATTATTCGGGTTCTATATATTTAAATAATATTGTAGAACCGGTGTCAACAATTTCACATACAACGAATGCTTTGACTGTTGATTATAGTACAGGTTCGACATTTTTATTAACAGGTACCGGTCGCAGTCAAAATACGAATTATTCATGTACAATAACTGGTATATCGGCGTTTCAATTGACAAAAGCATATATTATAACTTTGATAAATATGACAACTACTAACACTTCATCGTATTGTAATTCAGTTACTATTAATACTCAAACATTAAATCCTGCTAACAATAATATGTACTTTAATGGTGGCGCTACAAATATTGGAACTACAATACAAAATGCACAAATAACTACGCAACAAATAGCAATTTACTTAAACGGTAGTTCGTACTACGCAATATCAAATATAAGTGCGTTTTATGCATAAATTCTCATATTTTCTCCTATTTTTCTATTTTTCATAATATTTTATTAACAAAAACCAAATATTATGAAACTTCATAGACAAGTTAATCTACTCATCTACCATGTTTAAGTTCATCTACCGTCTTCTTCAATTCTTGCACTTCGTGTACCAATATACCAATAAGTCCAATATAATTGAGCGTTTGGTAATCCGCTGAATCTTTTTCACCATTAACAAGATAAGGATAAATTTCTTGAACTTTATGAGCAATAAACCCAATATCATCTCGTTTAGTAATTGTATTATAATATCTGACAGGCTCTAATTTGTCTACTGAAAATAAATTGTCCAATCTCGTAACATTTTCTTTTATTCGATAATCAGATGCAGCATTGAATGAAGTTGCATTAACCTGACCCGCTACACCAACCCCGCCTTTAACTTGTAATGCACCGGTAGTAGTACTTGTAGAACCGGTTGTATTATTAATAGTAGTAATGCCTGTAATATTGGCAACTCCACCAACATTGATATTACCTCCAATACCAACCCCGCCTGTAACAACTAATGCACCATTAGTGGCTGCATTGGAAGCAGTACTATTAGTAAAATTGGTAATACCTCCAATAAAACTGGTACCGCTAATACCAACCCCGCCTGTAACAACTAATGCACCATTAGTGGCTGCACTGGAAGCAGTATTATTTGTGATATTAGTGATACCAGCAAAATTTGCAAAAGTAATACTATTACCAACATTGATATTACCGCTAATACCAACCCCGCCTGTAACAACTAATGCACCATTAGTGGCTGCACTGGAAGCAGTATTATTAGTAAAATTGGTAATACCTCCAATATAACTGGTACCACTAATACCAACCCCGCCTGTAACAACTAATGCACCATTACTAGCTGAACTGGAAGCAGTACTATTAGTAAAATTGGTAATACCTCCAATATAACTGGTACCACTAATACCAACCCCGCCTGTAACAACTAATGCACCATTACTGGCTGCACTGGAAGGAGTATTATTTGTGATATTAGTAATACCCCCAATAAAATTGGTACCACTAATACCAACCCCGCCTGTAACAACTAATGCACCATTACCGACGGCACTGGAAGGAGTATTATTTGTAATTTTAGTAACACCTCCAATATTAGTAGTACCTCCAATACCAACACCACCAGTAACGACTAATGCACCATTACTAACAAGGGTAGAAGAAGTATTATTTGTGATATTAGTAATACCTCCAATATAACTTGTAGCTCCAATACTAACTCCGCCTGTAACAACTAATGCTCCATTACCGACCGAAGTGGAAGCAGTACTATTAGTAAAATTAGTAACACCTCCAACAAAACTGGTACCACTAATACCAACTCCACCCGTAATGACTAATGCACCATTACCGACCGCACTTGAATTAGTAGTATTAGTAAAATTAGTAATACCTCCAATAAAATTGGTACCACTAATACCAACTCCACCAGTGACAACCAATGCGCCATTACCAACCGCACTAGAATTACTAGTATTACCAAAAACAGCAATACCTCCAATATTAAGATTCCCTCCAATACCAACACCACCTGTACCTGTAACAACTAATGCGCCATTACCAACTGCACTGGAATTAGTATTATTAGTAAATTTGGTAACACCATTTATATAACTATTACCTCCAATACTAACTCCTCCTGTAACAACTAATGCACCATCACTATTTCCAGTTGAAGTAGTATTATTACCAAAAATAGCAATACCAGAAAGATTTATATTACCGGTAAGATTAGACATACCAGTGACATTATTATTTCCACGAATAGTAACATTACCTCCAACCCCCACACCACCTGTACCAGTAACCACTAATGCACCGGTATCAAAACTAGTAGATGAAGTTCCACTTGTAATACTATTATTACCAGCAATATTCAGAGATCCTCCAATATTTAAAGCTCCTCCAATATTCAGAGCTCCTCCAATACCAACACCTCCGGTAACAACCAATGCTCCCGCACTAATACCACTTGATACAGTGTTATTTGTAATTTTAGTAATACCTGCAATATTGGCAGTTGCTCCAATATTGATATCACCGCTAATTCCCACACCCCCGTTAACAATTAACGCACCAGATAAAGTATTAATTGATCTAGATGAATTATTAAAATTCGCAATTCCACCAAGATTTATATTACCGGTCAAATTAGAATTACCGCTTACTGATAAATTACCTCCAATATTAGTATTACCAGAAACGCCAGCACCACCAGTAATAATTATTGACCCACTAGTAGTACTAGCAGATTCGGTGCCGCCACCTACTGAAATATTACCACCTAAAAACAAATTACCACTAATCGATGCACCCCCATTTGGTATTTGTAAAGCACCGGTTGAACCACTATTTGCAGGAAAAGTACCACCAATATACACCCCACCACCGGGAATCGACAAAGCTCTATTATCACCATTAGTAATACTTGTATTACCACCAATACTTGTATTACCACCAATACTTGTATTACCACCAATAGTTGTGTTACCAGCAGTATATGAATTTCCACCTACATAAATATTTTTAGCAATGCCAACCCCGCCGGCAACAACTAATGCACCACTTGTTATAGAGGTTGATTGTGCAGTGTTATAAATTGTAGTAATACCATTAATATTTAATTTTTTACTAATACCAACTCCTCCCGAAATAATCAACGCACCATTGTTATAATTAGTGGATTCGGTTATATTGTTAAACGTAATATTACCATTAACATCTATATCCGAATTGAAAGTAGCATTTTCACTTACAAAACTGGTTCCATTGACCGTAGAATTGAAACTAAGAACTAAATTACCACCAATATATGTATTACCTTTAATAGAAGCCCCGCCATTAACAACCTTGAATGCACCTTCGTCAAGATTATTAGCAATAGTATTACCTATAACAGTAATACTATCCGGGATGAATCTACCGCCAACAGTTATATCTTGTTTTACAGTAATATTACCATCTATATCTAACCAATCACCGCCAATATATGTATTTCCATCAACATATAAACCACCACTATTATTTATAAGAACTGAACCTTGTATTGGTCGAGTTGTTTGTCCAAGTTGAGTTCTTATAGTTTTGGTTCCACTTGAAAAAGTTGCATCGTTGTTATTTAAAAGCTTTCCAGTAGTTATCACATCAGAATATGTATGTAAAATACCATGAACAGTTAAATTTTTCATAATTTCAGTATTGCCTCCAATAGTAGCACCACCAGTTGGAAGTATTAACGCACCATAATTAGTATCATTAACATCAGTTGAACTATTAACAATAAGATTACCACCGATATTAGTATTTCCAACAATTCCAGCTCCACCACTAATTTGAAATGCACCAGTAGTAATACTTGTAGATGCGGTTGTATCTTTTATCATTATTCTACCATTATTCACACGAATATCACCATCAATACCCATATTACCCGATACATCAAATACATAATTATTCACTCTGTTCATCAAATTTGGTAAAAAACAATACATTATATTTGTTTTACCGAGTTCTTGGTTAGATGAATGCATTGTAACTAATGTAGACGCAATAAATGTATTAATATCTTGCATGACAATTCCATTCAACTTATAATTAGAATTAACTAACCGGTTCCCATTCCCAGATGAATTTATTACATCATTTGCAGCAGTTTTCCATGTTACACCTCCATCAATAGTATAAATAATGATGCCATTGTTACCAACAGCTATTGCATAATTAGCATCTAAAATATAAACACTTTGCAACGTAATAGACTGAATAGCCAAATCTGGGGTATTCACTGTAATATCAGTCCAATTAGTTCCTCCATTCTTGGTATATGAAATGATTTTATCACCAACTGCGATGACATAATTATCATCGTATGCATATACATAATTATATTCTCTTGAAGAACCAGTTATAAAATCATGTGAAGCTGAACTAACAAATAGGTTATTAATAATATCGTATTTCAATATTTTAGTTCCTACCATATACACATATTGTCCATATCCATGCATATAATTGTATTCACCATCAGTCGCACGTATAATATTGTTTGCTATTGTAATTGTATTATTTGCAGTCATATTTGAATTTAATCCAGTAAGAGATATATCAAAAAACGTAAATTTATTATAATATAACAAAACTACCCGTTTAAAATCAGTATTCGGATTAACATCGCGTTCACCAAAATAAACACCAATTACTGGTAATGAAGATATTCCAGTTACATTTGAGAGAGCTATATTATTCCATTTTTGACCACCATTATTCGAGTAAAATATATAATTATTATCTCCGCCGATAATCGAATAATTTTGATTATATATATAACCAGAATAAAATACTATTTCTTGAAGTTCCAAATCAGTCGCATGATTTGATTGTCCAAAATTATCAACAATTCGCGATTCTGACCATGATTTTCCACCATCTGTTGTATATAATACTTTTTGCTTATAACTACCAGGACTTCCAGAATAAATAGAATAAGGACTTCCGAAAGCCAATCCATAATCTTTGTTGGTCCTTGAAAATACAATGTTTTTAATTTCAAAATTATTAGATTTAACATTGGTAAGTTCTCCATTTGTTAAATGGATTGGACCATTGATATCAACTACATAATTATCAATGCGCGGGGCGTGAGTATTAATACCAAGTGTTGTTTTATATTTAACTGAGCTACTTCCGCGAACAATATTTTGCGTTGATCTATACACGCCAGATACATCGCGTAGTCCAATTGTACCCATTGCTTTACTCGCATCTAATGGATATGCCCCACCGCCAATAGACAATCCATTTTTACCAGGAGTAATAATATTCAAAAATGTATTGGATGAATTATCTGATGCAATCAAAGAAAGAGCGTTTCCTGTATTGGAACTTGATATATCATATATGTTGTATGCATATGTATTATTGCAAATATCATATATAACAGCTGTTTCTCTAATAATATGTGCACTTGCATCACGATTTGAAACAGCTAATTTAGAAGCAACATATGTATTATCGGAAACGTCAATGATTAAAGTACCTCCTTTTTGATATTGAATTCTACCATCATACATATTCAATGGATTAATAGAAGCATCATTGAAAAAATCAATAGTAGAATTGCTGTTATCAACTGAAACCGCTATACCTTGTTTGTTGATATTACGCGCAATAATATTTCGATTTGTACTTAAATCTGAAAATACATTCAAAACTTCAACCCGATTACCACATATATCCAAAGTAGCATTTGGATTTTCGATATTAATACCAATACCGCTAGGATTACCGTAAAAATATTGTGTATTCTCACTACCAAAATATAATTTATTAAAAAATGTGGACTTGGTAGTATTGAAAACTGCATTACCTTTAACAAAAACATTACCATCTACAATAACATTTTTAGAAATATCAACATTATCTGTAACATATACATTATTATTAAAAGTTGTTTTTCCATTTACTGATAGTTTTTCACTTATAGCTACATTACCGCAAATATCAAATGTACCAATATACGCTTGACGTAAAGTCATTGTATCAGTAACAATCGAATTCACATTTAAATAATTCATTTTATCAAGTTTGTTAATACCGCCATATTTCTTCCAACTTGACGACGATGACATGGTATTTATATAATATATACAATTACCATGTATTTTATTTTAATTATTTACGATTACTTTCTCTTTACTAAAACTCTATTTTTCTTAGATTTTCGATTTCTCTTTTTAAGATACCCGAAATTCGGCATTCTCGCGGTTTTATTCGCGAATATAGAGTTGTATTTTTTCCTATTTTTCTTACTAATTTTTCTAAATTTATTTACATCATTGTTATAGATGTATTGTTTATTATGAACATTGTCTTTGACAACTTGGAGAACTTTCCCATTTTCGTTCATTTTATCTATACTAAAATCTTGTTTCACTGAACCGTTTTCTATGATTTTTTGTTCAAAATGTTCTCGAAAAAATTGTTGCAAAGCCATTTTATAAATTAGTAAAAGAAAATAGTTTATTCAGATTCTGCCATTAGTCAGGCTCCTCCGCGGTATCGTTTCGTGGAACGACTTCTTTTACGAGAACCTGGTTTAGAAGAACCTACTTTTCCACACTTTTTGAAATGTTTCATAATGGATGGAACTTCGACAATAATCTTGGGAATAATTTCTTGATAAAAATTGCGGAATTCTTTTTTATGTTTTTTCATATCAGAAATGGAGAACCAACGAATTTCTATTTTTTCAAACAATTTCGTATTATTTAAATACTGTTTGTCCATTCTTTTCCATAAAAATTCGTGATTTTGATTATAATATTTTGGAAGGTTCTCATCATAGTGAAGATAAATGACATGAATATTGTATGTATTGTGTAACATTTTATAAAATCCTCCGTTTTTCTTGATATGTTTTTCTAATGTGGCAGAATCGCCTAAAAATCCAGTAAGTTCTTCGCCACCTTCTCTTAATGCAGTTTCATAAGGGTCTTCATTCCCTTCTACGCCACCGCCGAAATCAGAGAACCCGGGGGTATCTGCTAATGCATTTTCTTTACCAAATAAAAAATAGACTTTACCGTTATGAATTGTAAAAGGTAAAATACTACCTGCAACCATTATATATTCCATTTATATATTTTATTTTTACAATCGAATGACTTTTGTAGTAGATTCTGGTTCTTTGTAAATATATTTTTCGAAGTCTAACGAGCCTTTGGCGAAGTCTAACGAGTCTGACGAGCCATTAGAATCGCCTTTTTGAGAACTTTCAAGGTTCTCAACTTTCGGTATATTTTTATAAAATTCAATTACTTTTGGATTTGTACGAATCCGGTCAGGATTAAAAGCCGATAAATATAGACCATCAAGTGATTGAATTCGCGAAAGAGCAACATAAGTTTGACCATATTCAAATATACTAAATCCAATATCTATTTCAGCCATAGACATAGTAGCACCTTGAATTTTATGTATAGTCAGTGCCCATGCTAAAATAAGTGGATATTGTCCAACTGCAATCGTGGGATATTCATCCGATTGCCAATAATGTTTTTGTATTGTTCTTACAAGACCATTGGAGAACTTTACAACCGGGGTAAAATCACCCGATATTTTGGGGTTCTCAACAATATTAATAACAACACCTTGTGAACCATTACAAATACCTGATTCCATATCAATATTCACTGTACACATAACAGCCGCACCAATTTTTAAAGCCAATATTTGAGAACATGGTGTATTGTTGATTAAACTATCAATTTCATATTGAATTTCATTTTGAGACAAGGTTCTCGTTTTTGACAATAAATCTAATGAAATTGGTTTATTGTTCTCAATATAGGTAGAACAATCTGTTTTAATATGACATTGAAAACTATATTCTTTTTCTTGTATTTTGGAGAACTGTGCATTATTTACGAAATCCGCCTTATTTCTAACAGGAAATAATTTCGTCAAAACACAATCATTATGTTCCGCAGCATTGTATTCCCTTTTCACATATTTTTGCAGTATTTTCTTGTTTTCTTCTGTAAGTTCTCCATTTCGGATTTGTAATAGTATATCAATATACAAAGGGTCTGTTTGTCTAAACATGGTTTTCAATTCAATATGGTTTTCAATTGGAAATACAGAGAACCATGAATTCGATTCAAAACAAAATCGTTCTGTTTCCGGCTCTCCTGATGTAGGAACTGGTGGTAGTTGATAGAAATCACCAGTAAATATAACTTGTATACCTCCAAATGGTAGTATGGATTTTCTGGTTTTTTTACCGATTTCATTAAGCAAATCAAATATTTTTTCAGACATCATACTGACTTCATCCACAATAAGTATTTGTATTTTTCGCCAATTACTTACCGTATTTTTGTTTCGTAATATAGATGCAATAATCTTATCTGTGGGTCCTTTTCCCATTTTGATACCACTCCATGAATGAATAGTACGTGCACCACAATTCAATAAAATAGCCGCACACCCGGTCATAGCACAAACTTGATAATATTTTGAATTCGATTTTGCATAATCTACAAGATGATGTATAAGTTTGGTTTTTCCAGTTCCCCCGGGACCAGTAATAAAGAGATTTTTACCAGATTTAAATTGTTCAAAAGAATAAGTTTGTTCGTTTGATAGAGCCATTGTAAATAATACAAATATTATTTATAATAAAAATGGTTTCAATTTTACAAAATATCTATATATTGATTGCGCTTTTTCTTGATTTTCTTGATTTCTTTTATTTCTTTTATTTCTTTGATTTCTTTGATTTCTTTGATTTTCTTGATTTTCTTGACTTTCTTGATTTTCTTGACTTTCTTGATTTTCTTGACTTTCTTGATTTTCTTGATTTATTTCCACCATGCAATTTTTTCATGATATAATCATTCATATTAATGTTATTATTCGAATTTGTATTATTTAATCTGATATCAATATTTTGGGAGTCTTCATTTTCTATAATATCAACATCAGTAATATCATAAAAAATACATATATTATCACAATCAAAATGAAAATAATGTTGTTCTTTTGTATTCACTGGTGTTGCTGTAATAATAGATTTTATTATTTTTTGTTCGTCAGGTTTTGGTTTTTTCCATTCAGGTTTACAAATATCAGATTTATTGTCTTTGATACATTCTCTAAAATATAAAATCCTAAAATTAACTTCATACAATTTTGAAACATTATTATTATCTGGTTTTTGTATTGGTATTGTATCATTCAAAGTAATATATTTTTGTTCAGTATTTTCGTCAACCTTAATTTTTTGATTAAAATTACTATTTTTATTAAACAACTTATGAATATTTTCATTTTCAATATATGTTTTCAAATCGCGAAATTGTGGTGTATAATGAATTAATGGGTTATCAAGAGTACCCTTTGATGAATTTGGAGTAATTTCATCAATGAAATCAATGCTACAAATATAAGATTCATATTTATTACTATCAACTAAAACCCATGGAATATATATTTTATAATCTTTAAAAAAATCTTTTAAAACATCATTTTCATATTCATGTATAAAATTTGAAAAATTGTTAATGTTTACTTTTCTTTTTTCACGAGCTAATAAATTTTCAATTTCATCATTTTTCATATAGTCAAACAATTCAATATTTCCATTATCATGATCATCTGGTATTCTTTTTGTAAGAAAATTCATAAATATATAATATAGATATAAATTATTCATACTCAACTTCTAAACAAAATGAGAACCCTAAACCATTTAAATTAACAGGAACGCCATTTTCATGAACTAATTGTACTTTTAATTTTTGTAAATCGACTTTACCATTATAAGAACGTCTATCTGTTAACAATAATCCATTAAAATTATTTGCAGGTAAAATAGCACCAAATGGGTAGGTGGTTTTATTCAGCGAAACGCGCGCAATAACATTGGATTTAATTTGAGACATAGTATTCAACGTCAAAAATGAATTGAAATTTCCTTTTGTAAATTCATCAACAACTAAATACAAATAACGAGAACTATTCATATCAGCAATAGATTCAGCAGTTCGAGTTGTTTGTCTGATATTATACGATAAATCGCGAAATCCAAGCATCCATCCCAATTTGTTTTTGAAATTGTATTTGTCAAAATTATTATTGGTATCCACTGCAAAAGTCACATCAATTCCACTGGACGCAGAACTGCCCACTTTCAATGACGAAATAATGGAATTTTTCACTAAATTGAATGATAAATCGGCGAAGCCGTTGCCAAGTGCAGTCAATTTGGAATTAATTTCGGTAATTAAAGTAGATGTAGTATATTCATTATCTGCAAGAACAACAGTCCTGGATGTTCCGTTATACACATCATATACGCCAAAATAATTATTTCCTAAATTGGCTGAAACGTTGTAAAATGACATAGGAATTTCAATATTGCGAACACAAATACTTTTGACATTATTGATGCGTTCTGGAAGATTCAATACATGACTAGCAATTGAATTAAAACTGGAATCAAGATTACGAGTATCAATATTAATATATTTTTTATGGGTAGGCTGCATAACATTTGTCATTACCATATGATTGTTATATTGATTTACTTTGGGTGTTAAAAATAAATCTGTATTATCGATATAATTACTCATGTATATTATAATATTATAGATTATATTTCAAGTTTCATTCGGTAATTATCTATTACAAAAATTGCATTTCGACCCACTATTTGCAATCGAAATCATATCGTAATTTCTGCGCTGCAAAGAGTAGACGGGTTGTTTGACTGTTTCATTTACAACAGAAATGTGTTTTGTAGGTTCACTCATACGAACAACCCTGTTTTTACTAAATTGCATTTTCATACAAAATTGATTTATAATATCCTGAAATAAAATAAAATCAATAATACTATTATAGATAAATATGGCAACATACACATGTAAATATTGTTTCAGAAATTATAAAAAAAAAGATAACCACGATAAACATGTGCCTTGTTGTGAATTCTTTCATAGAGCTACATATAATCATGATAATGAAGTGGATTCATATGAAAAAATGCCGTCTCAACGTGAAATGTTTCAATTATTAAGAGAGGCATTATTCAAATGTAATAAATTGGAAAAAGAAGTGGAAAAATTGAAGAATGCATCCTTTGTTAAACAACGAAAACTCATATCGGAATATTTGAATCAACCAAAAAATGTACCAACCATGAATTTTATAGAATGGACGAAAAACATACACGTTGAACAAAGTCATTTAGAAATAGTTTTTCAAGACGATTTGACAGAGGGTATGAAAGAATGTATAAAATCGGCATATTCTAAATCAAAAATAAATATACCTATCCGAGCATTTACGCAAAAACAAAATACATTATATTTCTATAACAACAGTGATGAAAACCCTGATATATACACGTGGAAAATAATGACAAACGACGATATTGATAAGTTTATTTCTATACTATCCTATAAATTTCTACAAGAATACATGAAATTTCAACGAAGTATAATGGAACAAATTGAGAACGATGAAACAACGAAGGAAAATCACATTATTTATATGATAAAAATCAATGGCGGAAAATGCTCAGATGACCGTCGTCGTAACGAAATAAAAAGAATAATGTATTTGAAATTACAAGAAGATATACAGCATTTAGATATAACATTTTAAACCGATTATGTATTTATCGGTACTATTGTATTACCAAAACCGATTAGTAAAACCATAAAATTGAAATCATTTATAAAATATAGTCAACATATACAATAAAAGCATGAAAATCGATTATTTAGCAAAGAAAAACGAACATGAACGCGATAAATACATTGAATTCGATGAAGGGCCTCATATATACACTGTTCATGGAGAACTTGGATATACATCAGTTACTACATGGAATCATCATCATTTTCCAGTATTTGATTCTAATAAAATTATCGATAATATGATGATGAATAGTAAAAAATGGAACGACAAAGAAAAGAATGCAAAATATTGGAACCAAACCACTGATAAACCAATGACAAAAGAAGAAATAAAAACAATGTGGGACAAAAACCGCGACGAAGCCGCGGCCGCGGGAACCGCGATGCATTATGATATTGAATGTTTTTATAATAATGTTCCAAGAAACAACACTAGTATAGAATACAAATATTTTGAAAATTTTTGGAAAGATTTTCAGGAAGAACATCCATATTTAGTTCCATATAGGACTGAATGGATGGTATATTACGAAGAACTGAAATTATCTGGGTCAATTGATATGATATATCAGGATACACGCGATCCCACTGGAAATACATTGGTTATATACGATTGGAAAAGATGTAAGGAAATTAGCCATGAAAATAGTTTTAGTAACGCAATAACCCCCGTTATATCGCATTTACCAGATACAAATTTTTGGCATTATTCTCTTCAATTGAATACGTATAAAAAAATATTAGAAGATAAATATGGGAAAAAAGTAACGAAATTGGCGTTGGTTGTATTACATCCAGACAATCGTAATTATGAGGTACATGAAGTACCAATATTAGAAAAAGAATTAAACGATTTGTTTGAATATCGTAGAAACGAAGTCAACGGGGTAAAATGAAATACAGGGTAGAAACGAAGTGACGAAGTGAACAAACCAATAAAGCAATAAAAACAATATAAAAATAATTATATAGTAAAATACAATATAGAAAAATGTCATTGTACACTTATTTTTATTTTTTACTATACAAGTTGATGATGTTTTACAGATATGTATTATTTTGTTTTTTTGGAAAAACGATTGAGAAAACAACCACTATAACATCCCTATCAAAAGATTATTTTGAAATACAAAAAAATAATTTTTTGAATACTTACAAATTAGAAAAAGATTTCAATGAAAATATCGACAAATGTTTTTATAATAAGACAAAATTAAATATAATTTTAACAGAAGAAAATAATGAATTAGAAAAAAAATGGAAAACAAAAATATTGTTTGAAACCAGTCCGCGAGGAAATATAATAATGTATTATGATGCATTTAAGCAAGGGTTTGCATATTATTGTGACCAAACAAGTATACCATACAATTTATTAAATGCAGTCGCAATGAAATATGTAAGAATTTATAGATGCAGAGATTTTTTTGTAGATAATTTGGAAACACCCGATGAAAATCCATCACCTTTATTAGATATACAAGAAAAGAAAGAGGAAAAGAAAGAAGAGAAACTGAATGAAAAAAAAGAAACAAAAAAATCCCCATTTGCTACGTTCAAAAATTATAATACTGTTTCTAACAAATTGAAGGATGAAAAGAAGGAAGGAAAAAAAGAAGAAACAGAAAAAAAAGAAGACAAAATATACATTCGTAATAAATTTATTTGTTTGGGAAAAATGTGCAATTTTTATATTTTACAATCTGACCCAACAAAGAAAAAAGGCAAAAGGTTGGTCAGTTTTAAAAGTAATTTGATTGATAGTATGAAAACTAGTGCTTTACAGACCCCTGCAATGAGTTACAGTGATTTTAAGAAACTAAAACAAACGACGGATACATAACCATTACATGATGTATTTTATTAAGGTTCTAATGGTGGAAAATCCGTAAGAGTGTAGTCAATGTCTTGAACTGGTTCTTCTTTCTGTCTTTCTTCTTCAACGTTAATATTTTTAGTGAGTTTTATCAATCTTGGATCACAATTTTCATGTTTACCTGTTTTAATGTATATTCTATATAGATTACGAACAATAGGTTTGTGTTCGTCTTCAAATGTTGAAACGGGCATTCTGTGAATCATCTTACAGTCTCTAAATAATATAAACTCATTTACTGATACTTGTAAATTTATATTTTTACATTCATTTTTCTTATTATAGTATAAAATCTCTGTTCCACAATTATTTATACAATTTTCTAATTTTAAATATGCTATACAAATCCAACTATTATTCCATGTACTACTGAACACAGTGTTGGGAAAACGGAATTCTCTATGCCAATCACGTGCAATGTCTTTGATGTCTTTTGAAGATGTTTCACGTTCTTCTTTCAAAGTAATTATTGGTTTTGATTCTTTATCAAGTAAATTTTTATCAAGTAAATTCAAAACATAGGAATCAAATTCTTCTTTTTTAAAACGTATTATTCCATTTGAATCAAAAAAGTGTTCGTCTGGAATTTTTCCGCCATATATTACAGGTTCATTTTCACCAACATCTGTATTTATAAAATCAATCAACGTTTTTAATTCAATACCTTCAGTATTATATTTAATACAATCTTCTCCTCCGTATATTTTTTTAGTATTTTTTAATTTTTTATGTGTGTTTTTTATAAATTTTTTATGTGTTCGTTTTTTATACACCATGTATATAAATATTAAAAGATATTTTCTTCTTGTTTTTTCTTCCATTTCAAAAACCCGACACTTTTTTCCAATGAGAATGAACTACCTAAATGTGATTTTGCAATAGCATATGATTTCATTTCTTTTTCAGACAAAGATTCAAGATATAATTCTGTAAGTTTTTTGGTTTTGGTAGTCTTTTCCATAATTATTTATTATAAATAGCATATTTTATAATAAATACGATATAAACTATTCAATTTTTTACTAACATCCGAAAGGACCATTTTTATTAGTATTTTTTTCATACACAACATCTTCTTTAACACATTTGTTATGTAATTTCAATAGATATTCGTTTTGTGGTATAGCAACATAATCACTTTTTGGTTTGACAAATGTATCATAATTAGTTCGTTTTGAGAACATACTACCAATATTTGGAGTACTGCATTTAGGACAATTAGTTTTTGTTTGATAACAACTATCTGCATCGGTAATTGTTTTCTTTTGTAAACGGGTAATATAATCATGTTGACTATTGACATTATTATTATTATCAGGCTTGACACTAGTATATGGTTTACCTCTTTTTGCCCAACGATTACGAGAACTTAACATACAACTATTATTCATAACCGTTTTTTTAACAACTGTCTCATCTTCGGTAGATTTTACAGCAGATTGAACAATGGGTGTAATAAGATACGTACCACAACATCCTCCACTACCTTTAATAGTATTTCCATTCATAGGGGTTTTAGGTAATGAACGTGATAATGATGTTTGTCCGATGTAACCTTGACTACGATGAGTGCCGTTTAAAGAAAATCCACGTTGACCTACACTCATATTATTATATTGTGTATTACTTTTACGTTTTAAAGTAGCAATTGACATATATATTTGTATTGAGAAAATACTATAATAAAAAAGTTCAAGTTTATAAAGATAAATATAAACGAAATATATAATGGAAGATTTAGATTTAGATATAAATAATTATAGCATAAAAGATATTGAAAAATTTCTCAAATTAAAACCAAATAGTAAATATGATGCAGCAACCGTTGAACTTCATGAATATCAAATTCGAGAACAATTACTTCAAAGTGGTACTATAAATAAAAAATTCAAAAGAGATTTAATCGAGTTTTTGACATTAGCGAAAAACTGGTTAATATTTGTAAAATGTAAACAAATTGAACCACCAACAATTATTCCTAAAAATGCGAAACTGGATACTATGGATTATCCAAGATATCAACCTCCGCCACCAACCCGCGAGGGAGAACTTGTACAACGACCCGATACACAATTTACATACACCAGTCCAAGTGAATTTTTTCCGGGAACATTGAATCCGCTAAATACACGAATTATGACAAAATGTTTAACAATAGATACACGATTTAGACAAAATATTCAAAAAACATCCAGTTCGGATTTTATTGTGAATTTACCAATGAGATTAAATAAAGTAGTGTCTATGCAACTTTCTTCATTAGAATTACCAATATCATTTTATAGTATATCACAAGAAAATGGTAACAATTATTTGTATATAAAAGCAACTCAACTTGTAAATGAAGAGACTATTGTAGAACAAGCAAAATCATATATTATACCAGATGGTAATTACAATGCAGGTGATTTAATCGGTACAATAAACAATTTGTTGCGACCAGTTGATGCAAATGGTAATATGTTATATCCAGAAGAAATGTTTTCCTATATACAATTTGCACTAGATATCAATTCAAATTGTTCAGGTTCAGGTAAAGTTTCTATAGAACCAGTTGGTGTAAAAGCGTCTACAATATTATCATTAACAATGGATTTCAGAAGAGATATCAATGGATTCATTGAGAACAATTATGATATTACGACCAAATTAGGATATACATTAGGATTTTCACAAGAGATATATGAGGGAGAACTATATTATGAAGGAGAAAATGTAATTGAACCATCGCCACTAAAATATGTATATTTGGCAATCGATGATTTCAATAACAATGTAAACAATCACTTCATATCCACATTCACGGAATATATTTTGAATCCAAATATTTTGGCAAGAATATCAGTAAAAGGTGCTGGATTTTATGTGATGACACAAAATGATTTGAATATTACAACGGAACCGCGAAAGTATTTTGGACCAGTGGATATACAAAAATTGCAAATACGTATATTAGACCATCGTGGAAAAATATTGAATATCAATTCCAATTTTTCATTTTGTTTAGTTTTTAAAATGCTTTATGATTTGTAAACCGATGAAGATTACACAATAGCCATTATTCAAAATGCTTATTCAGTTTTACATAACTATCATAATTGCTGATTTTACATATTTTGTGCATATTATCAGGAGAACATCCAATTGATTTAGTACATACTGATAAACACTCATCCATTTTCTCTACCCATTTTATTGCTACTTCATTTATGATTCTATTACCGTCTGCTTTTATGTAAGAATTATTACTATTTTCCATATTTCTATCATATAAAACAAAACAACATTATATTTATATATTTTTTCAACAATCAACAAATCAATGAATCAATATCAAATTATTTGGAGTGTAATCCTACATATATTGTAGAAAAAATAGAAGCTCCAATCGTAAATATCAAGATACCATAGGGCATATTTTTCAATATAGAATATTTCAAAATTTTCATATTTATATTGGGTTCTTTTACAAAATATTTACCTTGGTTACCACATTTTGATTCATCGTTTCTACATTGGTCAGCAAAATCATATGTTATTTTATCTGTGACAATGTTCTTATCACCAAACTTGTTGCATTTATTCAACAATGATGTAAAATCATTATAAAATGGGTCAGGTTGATAATGAATACAATTTCTACATGCAGGAATATTTATATTTTTGATTATTTTTTCACCGTACACTGAAATGGGTAATAATAAATATAATAAATTCATTATATTTATTATAAAAAAAACATTTAAATTAGTTTTATGAAAAATATAAATCTAATAAAAACTGGTTTTACATAAGCAAACTTTACCACCATGACCATTCGTGAGAATACTGTTTTGGATACAATTACATGCAGTTTTTTTATAAGAAGGTTGTTTAACATATTTACCAATTGGTTTAACGAATGGGAACGTTTTTACACCGGTGGTAATGATATTTTTGTTCAATACACGATTGACACGTTGATTTGTATTACATAATAAAAAAGTAGTAGGACATGTTGTCGTTTTTGCCCTTTCTATATCAAAAAGTATTTTACTGCCAGTAGGAACTAATTGGTCGAATTTTTTATTTGTATCTACAATGGAATTACCTATGCTAAATGTTTTATAGGAAATATAATCTTGTTCGTCGAAAACCGCAGGTAAATCACCACTATTTTTGAGAACAACCGCTGATTTTTTATATTTCAAATAATCACTTTGAGACATGTATATTATTTATTGATATATTTTTCTAATGAATATATACACCATGCAAAAATAGAACCTACTACACTTCCTGCTAATAATTGCTGAATAGTATGACGCCTATATTTCCATCTTTGATACAATGTAATGAACCCTACAAACAGGGTAGATAATAATACATATATCGATTTATGTAGACTATACAAGTAAACGATTGAAAAAAATACAGATTGAGCATGCCCAGATGGCATTCCAAAGCGTTCTTCATTTTTATAACTTTCGAATGATGCAAATTCGATTGGATTTTCAGGACGAGGTTCTCTAAACATTATTTTCAACGATTTGTTTAAAAATGTATTTATAAAAAAACAAATTACATAAAGTATTACATACTTGGGTCGATTCCATAAAAAATAGATTACTATAAAAAATAATAAAATAGGTCCATAATATCCGATATTATCAAATACATATACAAGTGAATTTTCCATATATATTACAAATATATTATATTATAATGATTTTTGCTGATACAATTGTTCGCACATCAGAGAAAATGACCAATTTGAACCATTTAAATCGACTACATCACCTCTTTCATTCATCAATTTAACAGACATACGGTGAATATTCACCGGACCAAAATAAGTGCGGTCTTGATTTTGCAATGTACCTCCAAATTCTATATATGTAGACCCATTTTGTAATCCAGAAGTTTTCATAGGAACCAATCCAAATATATCTTTAACAAAAGGACCGGATGAATAACTTTTTGTTTTATTTTTACGCGATGCAATTTTCTCATTTGTGGCATATATTTCTTTTTGAGTTAGAGTATTCACATTGCCACTTTCAGTCGAATTTCCAGTGAATGGTATTTGCGGCGTTTTATTAAACGGGTCGCAAGGAGTTACTTGACGGCTAGCATAGGAAGGTAAAGGAATATCAGTTTCAGTAGATGTAATTGTAACTAATCCATCATTCAAATGACTTTGAGTATAGTCATCTAATACTATCAAAAAATAATTGTACAAATTAACATTAACTGCTGTGTCTCCTGTTATAGATACGACATTTGTATTTGTATCAGATGAATAATAGGATGAAGTTCCTACATAGTATACTTTTGTATTATCGTTTGGGTCAACTTCTTCATTTGACTTCAATAAATTATATTCGGTTAAAATCCTAAACCCTAAAACCCAACCTAACGTTGAATCCCATGTCGTATTTTTTGCACTTTTACTTCCTACATAACATTTGACAAAACTATATGGGTCGTAAAATACCAAACGATAATCATTTGCTGTAAATATTTTATTGATATTCAATCTAAATTTTGTATATTCAATTGCATTTTTTGTAAAAATACTTATAGATGAGCCATTTGTTAATAAATTACTTGATAATTTAGTATTAATAGCATTAATTAATTGTGAACGAGTGTAAGTACCATAAGGAATAACGATTTTTATATCATTCGTATTATTTGCAGTATACACACCGTTTGCGGTACTGAGAGGTTTTATATAAAAATAATTATTTTTAGATGCGTCATTTAATATGATTTGATTACCATATATAGCAGACGAACCATATATTTGTGAATAAGATTGGCCTGGTACTAAATAATCTTTTAAATAATAGGATTGTTGTGGAATTTTCAAAAAGTTATACCAAGAATTACTTGCATCATTACTCCATCCGTTAGTAGATTTAGGATCATTAAAAATCAATTGATAATCATTTTGAGTCAAAATTTTATTAACTTTAATAGTAAGAGTAGCATAAATAGTCCCATTATTATTATTAAGCGTTATAGTTGTTCCGCTTAATACAAAAGCACCATTAGAATCTGTGAATCGACTAAACGCAAGGTTTATATCATTTTCCATTTGTTTGATAGATGAATATGTATATGTTGAATAAATTGGCGCAACTGTAAACTGACTCGCACCTTCATTACCGTAACCAGATTTTGGGTTGATACTCATCAAAGATGATGAATTTATGGTATAACTTGCAGAAGCTGGAAATGTACTTTCAAATACATTAACAACAGATAAATCAATATCACCACCATCAATAATACAATTAGATAAATCTCTACCATATAATGAAATATTATTCACAAAATCAGTTTTTGTTGTGGGAAAATACAAAATATTTGATAAATAGGTATTTATAAAATTAATTGTATATTTTGTTTGATCAAATGTTTTATTGATGTCAAACCTAAATCGTATTTTAGAATCCGTTGAATCATTTGTTATTACATTCGTGTTACCATTTATATAATCAATACCATTTGGCATATTAAAATCGCCATTAGGATTTGTTGAAGTAATTGTAGTTTGATTTTTTGCTACAAATGCATTATTTATTGCACCAATATACTCATCAAGTGTGTATCCAGTTATACTTGAATTTGATATATCAATTTGATAATCATTTTTATTATAATATTCATCAATTCTATAATCAGTGTTTATACATTTCAAATAAATATATGGTTTTGAATTTATTATATAATTGGTTTGTAATGATTGTGTTTCTGATATTACATTGTTCAATTCATTATATAAAGTATCAAATAAAAAACATGAACCAGCACCTGTCCAAATTCGATTATTATTAGTATTATACGATTCATCTGGAAATATGATTATTGTTTTTGAATTTTTAATATTTGGCGTAGTTTTTGGATTTAATTGAATGAACATTTTATAAAAAGAATTCCCATATCCATCAAGTAAAACATTTGAAATATCGATTCTTTCAATGTACGAATTAATTAAATTTGGGTCGGTCTGCAATTGTGTATTTATATCTTTGTATAATGATTGTCGTGAATAACTAGACCCATTAGATATTTTAGTCGGGTTGAAATAAATTTTATATGACCAATACACGCGTGAAGTACTATTATATTCATCATATCCACTATATTTTTTAATAGTAAAAAAATTATTATATGAATCGATATTAAATATAGATTGTACATAATCCGAATTATTTGTATTTGTAGGTGATAGAGGAAGTCTTCGTGCTGAATAAATAGCAGATGGAATATATTGTGTATAATTATATCCTAAAAATCCCGGAATAGAATTATTTCGTAATACAGTATTAGTCGGTGTAGTCCAATTTGGAAAATATAAATAATAATTACTTTCATTGTATATTTTTGTAATATCAATATTGAAAGTTGCTAATTGTGTTGATAAATTATAACTTACTAGTGTATTTCCAAAATCAACATCTGTATTGTTAGATGAAACATCTTTAATTGACGCATTAATTGCTTGTACTAAAAGACTTTGTGAATAATTACCTGCGTCTATTTTAATTTGATAATCATGGTCACCATTATTAATTCCATCCGAATTTCCTTTTAAATAAAAAAAATTACTACCATATTGCTTACTTATAGTGTACCACGAATAAGGTATTTGAACTGAATATAATTTGAGAGATAAAACGTCTTTCAATGGGTCGGATAGATTGAATGTAAAATCAGTCGCAAGATCTTTTATATTTGGTCGATAGCTACTATCTATACTAATAATTCTACGTACCGTCTGTTTTAAAAGAGGGTTCAAAACATCTTTTGAATAATCTAATGGTTTTGTTAATGTTACATCGTCTTTTCGATTATCAGTAGTCGTATCTATTGTTTTTGCAACAGTAGCCGTACCCGATGATACACTATTACCAACACTAACTAAATTACCGGATAATTTTGGGCCATCATATTGTGTTACTGAGTTTGGGTCGCCTTCTTTCCCTGAAAAAATAATTTTTCGCTCATCCAATCCTTCAACAATAGTATCCATATTTTCAATCTCGTCATCTGAACTATCAAAAAAATGATTGTAAATATCATTAAAAAAACGATATAATTGAGAACCTGATTCGTTTTTTATACTTTGATATTTATTCATCATTTGAATAATTTTTGCTTCTAATTCACGGTCAGTTGGATGTATCAAATCCAATATTTGGAATAATTCAACGTCTGAATATTTATTGACATTATAAATATCCTCACTATTATGTTTTTTCATTTTATTTGTAAATATACATAGTATCTATATTTTTTACTGTGTTCATTATTTGTCATTTTTATTGGCAATTTTGTTTTTGAACATTTCACTTATGAAATTAACTAAATCCAATGTTTTATTGCATCTATACAACATGTCAACTGGAAATGATTTTAAGCCTTGACCGCGTTTCATATGTCTATTTCCAGTAAAACATAATATATCAAATACTTTCATAATACGTTCTTCTTGTTCATTCATTTCACTGCGGTCAATCCTGTATCTTCCTACATATACATACCGATTGTAATTACCGTTTTTATAAACACTTTTATAACCACTATTGGAAATCGGATGATTTCTGACCATACCAATACCAGTTATTTTATTTGTATCATTGTTCATTTCTAAAATGAAGAGAACTGTATCCATCGGTATTTGTTGACTAATTGGGTCGGGTGCACAATATATACATCCTATGTTTGGATTTTTTGCACGAAAGTTCACGTTTTCTTGAAATGTTTCATTATTGAAACGGGATGTCAATAAAAACCGTCGTAATTGTTGTTTGTAATTGTTAACGTGCTGTTTATGAATTTTTGTATCGGTATTGTTCATTTATTTAGTAAAATACTATTTGTATAACGAATCTTTTTCAATTTTTTGTATATTTATATAATAATAAAAACAATAATAGTACAACATGAATTCATTCAATACATTCCATTCTAATATAAACAAACAAAATCTTTTTTTTAAACCAGGATTGTATTTTAGTATATATGAAGGATATCATGGTGAAAATGTTAATTATGACAATAGTGCTTCAATAAAAACTGGTTATACAAGTGGATACACAAATTCAATTACTAATATAAGTATTGGAACAAATAATCAGATACCGTTAACAGGTGCAATTGAAAACTATACTGTTGTATGGAATGGATATTTTAGAAGTAATTATACAGGCATTCATACGTTCAGATTAAATTCGGATGATGGTTCTTATTTATGGATAGGTAATATTGCAATTACTGGTTATACAAGGCAAACTGCTACTGTGGATGATGGTGGTCTACATGGAATGGTTACTAAAACTGGAACAGCATCATTAACATCTGGAACTTATTATCCGATTCGTATTATGTTTGGTGAAAAAGGAGGAGGTGATGATTGTACTGTTTCTTGGAGCACAGATGGTGGAACAAATTATCAAAGTATTGGAATCGGATTTTTTTTTTCAAAATAAATAAATTTTTTTTAAATAAATATTATATAGAGAGTATTATACCAAAAATATTTTTTTTATTTTTGCATAAATAATGAATTCATTCAATACATTTCATTGTAATCTACATTCTAAACGTGTGACAAAATATTATCGCGTTGTTTCTGCTGGATTAGCAGCGATGAATGGCAACTTAGTAAATATTTCAGGTTTTTCAGCAAATGGGATTTCTCCTGGATTCTATTCTTATACCCCTACTGATTTGACTGGAACAGCATTAGCTGTTCGGTCTTCAAATACATTTAACAGAAGTTATAACGTTCTCACAATAAACCGTATAACTGGCGTTACTACTACTAGTACCTATGATGTATATGGTGGCACTGGTACTACGCCATTAACCAATTATTTGAACTCACTTACATCATCTGTTATTGTAATTGTCGCTACATGGGATGAACCGAAAAACGACAATGGGAGCGATTTACCTGCTGGTTTGATTGCAGCAATAAAACGTTGTGGCGGTTCAAGTAATTTTGGTTCAAGCATCATTAATTTTCGCGGAGCTTATGTATTAGTAGGTATTCCAGGTAATGGTGCAGATACTGGAATACAACGAATCAGTGGACAAAATTTTGGCAACAATGGTGACCCTAATGCCGCTATTGATTTACGATTATCTGTATCAAATGGTGTATTTTCTATTATTTCTGGATAAATTCTTGATATTTTTATGTATTGAATTTATAAATAATGAATTCATTCAATACATTTCATTGTAACATAAATCGTAGTAATAATTTAAATTACACAAATAATTTAGTATTATGGTATACATTTGATACGAATACTGTATCCGGAAGTAATATAACAGATTTAATGAAAAACTATAATGCAACACTACAAGGTGCAACTATTGATACATCAAATAAAAAACAAGGAAATGCGTCAGCAAAATTTACTGGTACGGATAATGCAAACACCCCGTATATTGATATTACAGATTTACCAGGGTCATTAACTGACCAGGGTGTATTATCATTTTCATTTTGGTTTCGATCAAATGCTACTTTGATTTGGGGGAGGATTTTTGATTTTGGGAATGGTGCAGCTTCTAATAACATTATTGCATATATTAATAATAATAATTTAGGATTGTCTGTCTATGGTGGTACTAATGGTAATATAAATACCAATTCTCAGTTTGATAATATTTATAGTGCAGTTAATGATAATGTATGGAGACATTGTGTATGGGTATTGGACGGTACTACTTGGCGAGTTTATATAAATGGGTCTCTAAATACAACAAAAACCGGTGCAAGATTTCCTACGAGTATAAATAGAACTATTAATTACATAGGAAAATCAAATTGGGCAGACAACGGCTATAACGGAAATATAGATGATTTTAGAATATACAAAGAAGCTTTGACCCAGGAAAAAGTAACAATAATATATAATTACAAGTAAAAATGCCTAATAAGGATGTTCAAAAGTATGTAATAAATATAGAAGATTTATTAACATCATCAGAAGATTCTGACAATAGTTTTAGCAATATTCGCCAAATCAATATAAACCACAATAATAACGTAAAAATTGAAAACATATCAGGTGAACATTCACTTATTGAATATACGAAACAACATTTTAATGCGAATATGACACATAATGATAGTGATGATTTTTCTATTTTTAAATATAAAGAAAATTATTATTGTAGTGATAGTCCTATTACTATGTCAAATAATAATAGTGACGATGAAAATGACGACGATGAAAAAGAACCATCATCAAAATATAAAAAAATAACGTATGATGAAATGGAAAAAATAATAATCAACAATTATGATAATGAAAACAAATATTCAAATGAATTGGATATACTAATTACGTATTTAAAAGGACAAAAAGTCTTGTACACATATTCAAATCGAATAACACGATGGAAATTAAATATGTTAACAATACCGTCACTTGTTTTTACGGCATCCATCGCTATTTTTTCTCCTTTTATGCAAAATTTTGAATGGAGTATTGAGTTAATTTGTGTATTAAATGGATTGATAACATTGTTGATATCATTAGTCAATTATTTAAAATTGGAATCAACTGCGGAAATTTATTTGAATTTTGCAAATCAGTTTGATAAATTAGAAACATCTATGGAATTTACAAGCAATTCAATTGCATTTATTGAAAATGAAAAGGAAAAGAAGGAATTGGTTCTCAAAAAGATGAAAGAAATTGAGAAAAAAATTACTGATATGAAAGAAGCAAATAATATATTGATTCCAGGAGAATTGAAAATATTGTTTCCGGTTATTTTTAATATTAATATTTTCTCATTTATTAAAAAAATAGAACTCTCCAAAAAGAATTTGATTATGAAATTAAAAAATACAAAAAATGAAATCAATTATATTTTATATAAGTATGGTGTTGAACAATCGATTCGTCAAAAAAATAGGCTCGATTTTTTATCGGATTCAAAAGAAAAATTAAAATTGGAGCTAAATCATTACAATAATGCATATAGTTACATCGATACTATATTTTTTCATGAAACATATTATGGTGAAAAATTACCCATTCTGTATATGTATTTATGTTGTTGTTGTTGTAATTGTAAACAAACATACGAAACAATGAAAAATAAAAATCCAGTAGTAGATGAATATTTACAATTTATATTGCATCCATAGATTTCGTTTTTTGTAGGTTTTCAAAGTTTATTCACATTATTTATAAATTTTGTGCAAATCCAATACCATGGTTCATTATATACAATTTTTATAGTTTTATCATTCATGATAGTTTCATAAATATATTTTGCTAATTCATTTTCCATATTCAAATTAATATTCAAAATAATACGTTTGTTATTACAATCATTATGTATTGGAATTTCACGAATATAATCAATATATCCAATATTTAATTTATGAAATATTTGTAAAATGTATTTTTTGTTGGTATTTACATCCATTTTTGGAACGCATAGTGAAATTTTTTCTATATTGCTCATTTATTTATTATTATCAGATTAATAATAAATAAAATCAATTTTTTCATTTTATAAAATCAAAATTAATATTAATTATTTGAATACTCAAATTGAATGAAACAAAATAAAATTATTTTTAATAAATAGATATATTGTTATAATACCAAATAAATTATTTAGAAATAAATTAAATATATAAATACTTATATACGCCATGTCATCAAGTGAATATACGTTGATGAAAAAATATGTATATGCAAATGCGAACGTAAACGCAAACGCAAATGCAAATACAAATTGTGATAATAATGCAAATAATGGAATATATACAAATATTTGCACCACAACAAATCGGGGTGTTACAGAAACCCGTGCAATTGGTAATACTGGAATAACAGGAATTACAGGAATTACTGGAATTACTGGACCAACTGGACATGGTGAACGATATACAAGTATCATAAGAGAACGAATAAGTAAAACAAATTTATTAAATGATACACTATTTTTAATTAAAATTGAACCAAATTTATCATATTATATTGGCGATAAGGTTTCTGTAAAAACTATTGAAAAAAATATACACAATGATTATCAAGGATTTTTAGGAGAGGTAAATAGTTACAATTCTTCTACCGGAGAATTAATTTTAACTAATATACAAGATATAACTAATTCATTTGATAATGATGTATATGATTACAGGGTAAGTTTGAATAATATAGGTAGTACTGGGTATACTGGTATAACCGGACCAACCGGGCCAGGGGAACGATATAGATGTATAAAAAAACTCACTATTTCAACTTCTGATTTGAAATTTGATAGTCAAATAAACATTTTTATTGATTCTGGATTGGCATATTATAGTGGCGATAATGTTTCAGTAATATCACTGGATAGAAATTCATCCGGTTTTATACAAAAATTTCAAGGTGAAGTAAAAAGTTATTCAGTTGATACTGGTAGAATGGTAATAAAAAATATTACAGGCGTTACTGACAATTTTGATGATGATGAATATACATATAGAATAAATTTGAATTATATTGGTACTACAGGTCCTATCGGAGAGACTGGTCCTGCTGGAAAAGAAGGACAAACAGGTCCTGCTGGTCCTGCTGGTCGTGATGGTTCTATTGGTCCTGCTGGTGTTGCGGGTCCTGCTGGTGTTGCTGGTCCTGCTGGTCCTGCTGGTCCTGCTGGTCCTGCTGGTCCTGCTGGTCGTGATGGTGCTGTTGGTCCTGCTGGTCCTGCTGGTGCAGTTGGACGTGATGGTGCAGTTGGACGCGATGGTGCAGTTGGACCGGCTGGTCCTGCTGGTCCCGCTGGTGCAGTTGGTCCTGCTGGTGCTGCTGGTCGAGATGGCCCAGCCGGTCGTGATGGTGCTGCTGGTCCTGCGGGTCGTGATGGTGCGGTTGGTCCTGCGGGTGCTATTGGACCAGCCGGCGCTGCTGGTCCTGCTGGTCCAGCTGGTGTTGCTGGTCCTGCTGGTGCTGCTGGTCCGGCCGGTGCTACTGGTGCTGCTGGTCCTGCGGGTGCAGTAGGTAAAACTGGTCCTGCGGGTGCAGTAGGTAAAACTGGTCCTACCGGTGTTACTGGTCCGGCAGGAAGTTCATCTAATACTGGTTCGACTGGTTATACTGGTCCTACTGGTTATACTGGTCCTACTGGTGTAGCTGGTTTTGCAACAAATACAGGCGCAACTGGTTCTACTGGTTCTACTGGTGTAACCGGTTGTACAGGTGAAACTGGTTCTACTGGTTCTACTGGTGTGACCGGTTATACTGGTCCTACGGCTAATACTGGCCCTACTGGTACAATTGGACAGACCGGAACAACAGGACCTACCGGTTTTACTGGTCAAACTGGTAGAACTGGCCCTACTGGTCAAACCGGTAGAACTGGCCCTACTGGTCCTACTGGTCCTACCGGTACTACTGGTGAAACTGGTAATACTGGTTCGACTGGTGAAAGTGGTAATACTGGTGAAACTGGTAATACTGGTTCTAGTGGTCCTACTGGCCCTACTGGTCCTACTGGTCCTACCGGTAGAACTGGTCCTACTGGAAGAACTGGACCTACTGGTGCAACTGGAAGAACTGGACCTACCGGTGAAACTGGTAATACTGGTGGTACGGGTCCTACTGGTTCTACTGGTCCTACTGGTTCTACTGGTGAAACCGGTAACACAGGTGAAACTGGTAATACTGGTCCTACGGCTAATACTGGTCCTACTGGTCCTACTGGAAGAACTGGTTCTACTGGTAGAACTGGACCGACTGGTCCAACCGGTAGAACTGGACCGACTGGTCCAACCGGATTTACAGGTGAAACGGGTAATACTGGTGCAGTGGGCGATACTGGTGAAACCGGTGATACTGGTTATACTGGTGAGACAGGTAACACTGGTGGAACTGGTAATACTGGTTCTACTGGTATAACTGGTCCAACTGGTAGAACTGGTGCTACTGGTCGAACTGGTCCTACTGGACCTACCGGTCGAACTGGTGCAACTGGACCTACTGGTAATACTGGTTCTACTGGTGAACCTGGTCCAACAGGTGATACTGGTGATACTGGTCCTACTGGTAATACTGGTACATTTGGGGGTCTTGTATTGAGTGATATTTTACCAGGAGGGTCAATAAATATGGTGTATGAAGGTACTACCGATGGTGTTGAAATATATAATTATTATTCAAATATCAATATTGGTTCGGTCGAAAGAGGATTCAATGAGATATATGTCAAAACATTGCATATATCATCTAATACATTGTATTTAGGACCATCTGCATCTTTATCTGCTACTGATAATGGGTCACTTGCATTGCCATCTGGTACAACCATTGGTGGTGTAAACACTGGTTTAATTACTATTGTAGGTAATAGAGATACATCGCATAATTTACCATATGATGCTGTAAAAAATGATGGATATATAGTTGAATTAAATTTATGGGTAGCGCAAATTGATAATCCAGGTTCATTAAATCCAACTAGTCAGAATTATCGTCCAGATGCATCATGGGTAAATGTAGGCGAGATTAAGGGTCCAGTAGGAGACCGTGGTCAAACTGGTAATACGGGTCCTACTGGTTTAGGTATTACAGGTCCTACTGGTACTACTGGATATACTGGACCAGAAGGCACAGGACATACTGGATGCACTGGACCAATTGGTGTAATGGGTCTAACTGGTCCAACCGGCGAAACTGGTCCTACTGGAACAATAGGAGAAACTGGTAATACTGGACAAACAGGAGAAACTGGTAATACTGGTGAGACCGGTGAAACCGGTAATACTGGTAATACTGGTTCTACTGGTACAACTGGTCCTACTGGTAGAACTGGTCCTACTGGTCCTACTGGTAGAACTGGTGCAACAGGTAGAACTGGTACTACCGGTCCTACTGGTTATACTGGTGGTACTGGTGAAAGTGGTAATACTGGTGAAACTGGTAATACTGGTGAAACTGGTAATACTGGTCCTACTGGTCCACGTGGTACTGGAAATACAGGACCGACTGGTAGAACTGGTCCCACCGGTCAAACTGGTAGAACTGGACCGACTGGTACAACTGGTATAACCGGTACAACTGGTATAACCGGTACAACTGGTATAACCGG
>Ga0114979_10000141_pt1 | contig 45595 bp, 35 predicted proteins | sample S_140625_EF_Meta_FD_87315 | JGI IMG/M metagenome (GOLD analysis project Ga0114979, IMG submission 87315) | Freshwater microbial communities from Lake Simoncouche, Canada to study carbon cycling - S_140625_EF_MetaG | ecosystem: Environmental > Aquatic > Freshwater > Lake | place: Lake...
ATTGGGCTTAACAATGTGCGCACCGTTTCAGGCTTTCACGTATGCAAAGCATTATTGGCAACCGCTTCAACACACTACTTCTATGGTGGTTCACCGGAATTGCTTCAGGCTTTAGACGCAAGGCTAAAGGATGAATTCCCGCATGCACGCATCCTTGGAATGAAATCACCACCGATGTTATCCGAGGAAGAAATCACAACGCACCCCATCATTGAAGAGGATTTCAACACCATTGCTTCCCTAAAGCCTAACTTCATCTGGATTGGCATCAGCAGTCCAAAACAGGATCTCCTGATGCAACGGGCAACACGCTTGCTCCCGGGAGGTACCTTGTTGGGTATTGGTGGCGTCTTTAACTACTTGGCTCATCCGGAATCGAAAAGTCCTGAATGGATGAAACGCATGGGGCTGCGCTGGCTCTACCGGGCCATTCGTGAACCTAGCCGCCTTGCCGGCAAATACATGGGCATGTTGTTTTTCATTTCCTGGAATTTACCCAGAATAGTTACCGACATCATTGGTCAACGCCGACTCAGGAAGAAGCCGTAATTTGCACCATGCAATTGGCCATCGACAGGGGCAACACTCAAACAAAAATCTCGCTTTGCCGCGATGGCGACCTCCATCATTTCACCATCATTGAAGATGATGAACTGCAAGTTGCTCTTCCGTCTTTCATTCAGCAGCACAGCCCTTCGCGGGCAATTGTCTCTGATGTGAGATCATCGCAAGACACACAAAAACTCACCGCGCTGTTGAGTATTCCGATGATTCTGTTGGAATCCACGATGCCTTTACCGTTTGAAATCCGTTACGAAACCCCTTCCTCACTCGGCCGGGATCGCATCGCGAATGCCGCTGGTGCCATCAAACGATTCGGAATGGGTAATCTGCTGGTGATTGATTGCGGGAGCTGCATAACCTACACCCTCATTGCTGACGGCGCGCTGATTGGCGGTAGCATCGCCCCGGGCATCCATATGCGCCTGAGCTCGCTTCATGCATACACGGGCGCTTTGCCATTGATTCCATTGCGCCAGGATTGGTCAGCCGATGTTGTCGGAAAAAATACTCAGGGCTCAATTGAGAGCGGTGTGCTTCAAGGTATTCTGCACGAAACCGAGGGAATGATGGCTCAGTACCGCGAGCTGTTTCCACAATTAATCGTAATAATCACGGGCGGCGACACATCATTTTTTGAGAAGCACCTGAAAAGTAGCATTTTTGCCGCTCCTTATTTAACCCACGAAGGGCTACATGAAATTCTTCGACACCACTGTGCGTAGCATCTGCATTCTCTTAATGCTTCTGCTGATGAAGCATGCTGCAATCGCGCAGTCGAATCCCAATTCCGTGTACTCACGCTTTGGCTTGGGCATCATCGATAATCCCGGCAATGCCAACCACTTTGGCATGGGTGGCATGACGGCGGCTCAATCCGATCCCATTTCCCTCAACCTAGCCAACCCAGCGTCCTATGCGTTTCTGGATGTCACCAATTTACAAACGACACTGAAAGGTGCCTACACGACAACCAATGACGGCATTTCTACTTCCACGTATGGCCATGGCCAGGTGCATGAACTGAGCATGGGTTTTCGAAAGCCTCTGGGAAAGTGGGGTTTCGCAATGGGATTATCGCCCTACAGTTCGGTTGACTATCGGTTCACCTCTAAAGACACGCTAAGCGATACTCTCACAGCAACTTATCGCTACAATGGACGTGGAGGCCTCAATAAGGTCACCTTTGGAACAGCGCGTGTATTCCGTTTCGGTTCACTCTTCGCGCCGGATTCCATAAAACAGAAAAACGATAGCAATCAGGTTAAACTTCATCAGCTTGCACTTGGATTCAATGCCAATTACATCTTTGGGAATATCACACGCGAGAATTACACGTCGTTTGATCAATCCGAGCACTACACAACGATCAATTACACGAATCTCTGGGCAAAAGGAATAAGCCTGGAGGCGGGAGTTCAATACAAGGTGAATCTTACCACGCGGCGTGATCCGCAGCGACGGATTATCGGAGGATCAGCGCTGCAACTCGGGGCTGTTTACGCTCTGGAGTCGGATCTAGGTGTGGAATACACTGAACTGGTTTCATCCTTGCTTATTTCAGGTTCAAACGCTCTGCGCGACACATCGCATTTTCTGGATGCTGTGAATGGACGCTTAATTATTCCACAGCGAATACAGGCGGGTTTTGCTTACAAGATTTACAATAAAAATTGGGGCGCTTTAATGCTCGGCGCCGAATTCAAACTGCAGGACTGGTCGTTGTACCGCCTTTCCATCAGCGAAGATGCCAACCTCGATGAAGGGTTACAATCCGCGCAAGGCTGGTCTGCAGGCGCAGAATTCAAACCAACGACGGATGTAAGCAACAACTTTTTCAATCGCATGCATTACCGCGTAGGCTATCGAAGCAATCAATCAGAACTCATGCTGAAGGGCACACGCATCGAACAGTCAGGAGTTACTGCCGGCCTCAGCATACCGGTGAGTCGTTCACAATCCAAAATAAATCTAGGTGTTGAAATCGGCCAACGCGGCACATTAGACCAAGGTCTAGTGCGCGAAGACTATGTGTCGTTCATGGTTGGATTTTCACTTTCACCCTCATCCTTCGATCGCTGGTTCCGTCAAGTGAAGTACGATTAAGGTCATGGCTGAACAGAAATCATCCTTACTCATCGGCCTCATGGCATTAGCGCTCTGTGCATGTCGAAACGACATTGCAGATATCCGCGCCATTACGGACAAGAACACCAAACCCGTGCAAACGAGTTACGGCGCATCCTACACATTTTCAGAAAAGGGGAAGAAACAAACGCGACTCGAAGCCGGCGTGCTGGAGCAATACGAAGTTGAAGGCGAAGATGACTACATCCTGGCAGGCGGAGGATTTTCAATGATTTTCTTCGACAGTCTGCAGCGCGAGGAGGCACGTATCAAAGCCGATAGTGGAATCTACCTGGAAAAAAAGAAATCGCTCAAAGCTTGGGGGAATGTCATACTATCCAATGTGGCCGGAGAAAAACTGGAGACGTCCGAGCTCATTTATGACCAAGATAGCGCCCACCTTCATTCGGATCAGCGGGTAAAAATTACGCTCGCCGGAGGAAGTACTTTGCATGGATTGGGCATCGAAAGCAACGATAATTTCACCCGCTATCGCATTATTAAACCGACAGGCGATTTCGTGGTCGAAGAAAAACAAGACACGACAAATGGAAAAAACCAATAAACTCTTAGAACATTTTTGGCTGGTATTTACCATTGCCTCTTTCCTATTTGCCTGTTACTCGGTTCTGTTCATCGAGCCATCCCGCAGTGAATTCAACAAATTCTATATTCCCGCCATCTCCTTTTTCTGGTGGCTGTTCAGGCGGTCGATGCGCCGACGCATGGAAAGGAATCAACAGCGTTAACGCTTTTAACACACCACTGCCTTCCTTTCACTACTTTTGTCTCGCTGCCTGCGAACGTTACAGCCTAATCATATCTGTTTCGTTTGTTACACGTAGATGGATTCCTATTGGCCCTTAATTATTTTCTTGTCATTGCTGGCTTCAGCGTTTTCCAGTGGAATGGAAATCGCTTTCATTACCGCCAACAAACTGAAAATCGAGCTGGATAAAAAGCAAGGCGTCTTTGCCTCCGGCATTATCGGTCATTTCGTCAATAAGCCCAAACTCTTCATCGCCACCATGCTCATTGGCAACAATGCGGCATTGGTCGTATATGGTCTATACATGGGTGAGGTCATTGAGCATGCGATTATTGGATACTTCCCGATGATTGCTCAAAGCATTGGAGAATTCGGAGTCGTGCTCGGACAAACCTTGATTTCCACAGTCATCGTTTTGGTATTTGCCGAATTCATTCCGAAGGCCATTTTCAGTATTAACCCCAACCGCTGGCTCAATATGATGGCAGTGCCTATGGCTGTATGGTACGGAGTACTTTACGCTTTTGCGTGGGTGATTACGGGTATTTCCGACTTATTCATTCGCATGTTTGTGCGCAAGGAGGTCAAAGATGAAGAAGTCGAGTTCGGACGCATTGATCTCGACCATTACCTCGAGGAAGCTACCGGCAACATTGACCAAAGCAAGGCCATCGACCACGAGATTCAGATTTTCCAAAACGCGTTGGACTTCTCCAATCTAAAGGCTCGTGACTGTCTGATTCCCCGAAATGAAATCATTGCTGTCGAAATCACCGACAGTGTTGCTGATCTAACGAAGATGTTTATCGAAACCCGTCTTTCCAAAATCCTGGTATATCGGGAAAACGTCGATCACATCATCGGTTATGTTCATTCCTACGAACTCTTCAAAAAGCCGCAGCACATTCAGCACATCCTGCGTCCGATTTCCATTATTCCGGAACCCATGCCGGCCTATGAAATCCTGGAGATGTTCATTAAGCAGAAAAAACACGTAGCGGTTGTTGTGGATGAGTTTGGCGGTACGGCAGGAATGATCACCATGGAAGACATTGTAGAGGAGATTTTTGGTGAGATCGAAGACGAGCACGACAAGGAGGAAAACATCGAGATCGATCACGGCAATGGTTCATACGATTTTTCAGCTCGTTTGGAAATCGATTACCTCAACAATAAGTACAACCTGGATTTACCGGAAAATCAAGAAGCCTACGACACTTTAGGTGGGCTCATTCTCTTCCTGCGGGGCGACATTCCCGAGGAAGCGGAGTCCATTTCATACGGTGCACTCACCTTTACCATGCTGAAAGTGAGCGAAACACGCATCGAGCTGATGAAGATTTCGCGCTTAATCGGCTAAAATCTGGGCATTATGCCCCAAAACCGCATTTGTTATCGCCTCATTTACAGGCAATTCCAAATTCAAGTCTGTTTTCTAAATATTGAATGTCAATTATTTAAAGCCATCTGATTGAAGTTTAGCGCGTATTTACGATATTCGCACCCCGAAATTTTAAGAAAGACTGACTTATGGCAATGATTGAAAAAATCCGACAGCAGCGTGGTCTGTTGTTGGCTATGGTAGGAATAGGACTCCTCTCCTTCCTCATCCCTTACGACGCGGTGATGTCGCTTTTTGGCAACAACAATTCCGCTATTGGCGAAATTGATGGACAAACTATCAGCGCTCAGGAATGGCAGCGCGCGTTGCAAGACCGCGAGCCTCTTTTCCAATATCAAGGCAACGAACAATCGCTTTCCAACGATACCTGGAACCAATTGGTAGAGAATTTTCTGTATCAAGATGAATTCGAAAACCTCGGCATCGAAATTTCTGAAGATGAATACGAGGAAATCACCTTTGGCGAATTGCTTTCACCATTTGTAAAAAGCACCATTTATGGCGGAAAGGATAGCGCCTCGTTTAAGGAACAAGTGCGCAAAAGCTTTGACGGTATGGACGCCAAGATGGCTGAAAACTGGAAAAAGCTCATTAAGCAGAAGCGTCAGAAAGAAAAGTATGACCTCATGCTGCGCAAAGCTGCTTACGCAAACAACATCGATGCAAAGTGGGCTTTCAAAGCGGCCAACGACAAAGTATCTGTGGAGTACGTTGTGAAGACGTTCACAGAAATTCCGGACAGCACCATCGCGTGGACCGACAGTGATGTTCGTGCCTACTACAACAAGCACAAAAACGATCGTGAATACCGTCAGGAAACCAGCCGCTCGGTGAAATACATCTCATTCCCCGTGCGCGCAACCGACGCTGATAGCGCTACCCTGCGTGAATCCCTTGAGAAAATCATGAATGATTTCCGCACGGCGTCCAACGACTCTATGTTCGCTTCGAACAACGCCGGCAATGCAGCAGAGGCTTATACAAACTACACCGACGGTATGTTCCCTACCGACATCGAGTCGCGCATTAAGGGTGATTCATTGGGCACTGTGATTGGTCCGGTAGTCAGCAATGGCCGTTACTTCCTGATTAAGCCAAGTAAGCGCGGTGTAGACAACAACCAAGTTGAAGCACGCCACATCCTGATCAAAGACAAAGCAACGGGCAAGGCTAAATTGGATTCATTGAAAAATGTAATCACAGCCAACAAGAACTTCGAAGAAATGGCTAAGCAGTATTCTGAAGATCCAGGAAGCGGTGCAAACGGCGGTGGCTTGGGCAAATTCGGCCGCGGTGCAATGGTAAAGCCGTTTGAAGATGCTTGTTTCAATGGTGCCGTTGGCTCATTGCAAATCGTTGAAAGCGATTTCGGCTGGCACTTGATTGAAGTTACAGGCAATAACTTCCCTTACACCAAGGTGGCACAGATTGATCGCCTCATCGAACCAAGCAGCAAGACCGTTAAAGGAGCTTACGCATCAGCAAAAGAATTCTCTCTGAATTGTGCTGACACTACTTCTTTCCGCGCAGCAGCCGACACGTTGAACGGCGGTACACAGCTGATCGACGGCAAAAACATCAAGCCGAATGCAACCTCAGTTGCCAGCCTGGCAGAAGCCGGTGAATTAACAGGTTGGGCTTATGGCGCTGAACTCGGTGAGGTTTCACAGCCAATGATGATCGGAAAAGAATATATCATCGCAGCGTTGACCGAAGTAAAAGAAAAAGGAGTTCCAACCTTTGAAAACGTCTATGATGTAATGAAGGCCGAAACAATCAAGGAGAAAAAAGCTGAGAAATATGCCGCCATGATGAATGAAGGCTCTTTGGCTGACATTGCCGCACGCATTGGTTCCGAAGTCAAGAAAGCCGACAACGTGTCGATGCGTAGCTCCAACTTGCCTATGTCAGGTGTGAGTGGTCAGGAGAACGTTGTTATCGGTGCTTGCTTTGGTATCGGAACAGGCAAAATGTCTAAGGCTATCATCGGTAAGGGCGGCGTTTATGTCATCCAGCGCAGCGCCGACGTAGTTGCAGGGGAATCAGCCGACAATTACGACTCAGATCGCGATCGCACTACCGCTTCATTCCAGCAGAAGGCTACAAACACCGTCTTCACATCATTCCGTGAGGCCGCGCAAATTGAAGATAATCGCTACGATCGTCGATAAGACTGAAGTAGTATTCACCATAAAACCCGGCCTTGCAGCCGGGTTTTTTTTGCTATCAATAAATGGGTGAGAATTGTTGACTTCTCAAATCCCCGTTGATGTTCCACATCTCAATACAACGATACATTTGTACCATGATTCAACACCTTTCTCCCGAAGAAATCGTACGCCGTGAATCGCTCGACAAATTGCGAGCGCTTGGCATTGACCCTTTTCCTGCAGCAGAATACAAGACCGACTCCACAGCGCAAGGAATTCTCGATAATTATGTCGAGGGAAAAGAAGTGCGCATCGCTGGACGCCTGCATAACATGCGCGACATGGGTAAAGCCAGTTTCGCGCAGTTGCAAGACTCATCGGGAAAAGTGCAGATTTATATCAGCATTGATTCCATCTGTCCGGGAGAAGACAAAACCCTCTACAAGGAGGTTGTGAAACACCTGCTCCACTTCGGCGATTTCATCGGCGTTAGTGGAAAGTTGTTTACTACACGCATGGGTGAAATATCCATTCACGTTGAATCGTTTCAACTGCTCGCCAAATCCATCAAGCCGCTACCGGTGGTAAAGACAGATAAAGACGGTGTAGTGCACGACGCGTTCAGTGACCCCGAACTCCGTTATCGCATGCGCTATGTAGATCTCGTTGTGAATGAAAAAGTGCGCGAAACGTTTGTTGCACGTACAAAAATCGTCAACGCCATGCGCAACTTTTTCAACGCGCAAGGTTATCTCGAGGTTGACACACCTGTCCTTCAAGCCATTCCGGGAGGAGCATCCGCACGGCCGTTCATCACGCATCACAATGCGCTCGATGTGCCGATGTATCTGCGTATCGCCAATGAATTGTATTTGAAGCGCCTCATTGTCGGCGGCTTCGAAGGCGTATATGAGTTCAGTCGCAATTTCCGTAATGAAGGGATGGACCGCACGCACAATCCGGAGTTTACCGTAATGGAAATCTACGTTGCGTACAAAGACTATTACTGGATGATGGACTTCACGGAAGCCATGCTTCGTTACGTGTGCGAACACGCTCTGGGAACAACGACCGTGCAATTTGCCAATCGCACCATCGACTTTGGCAAACCGTTTTTGCGTATCACTATGACCGATGCGATTAAGCAATACACGGGCTTCGATATTACCGGCAAATCGGAAACGGAACTCGCCGATTTCGCCAAAAGCATCGGCATTGAAGTCAACAACACGATGGGCAAAGGAAAACTCATCGATGAAATATTCGGAGCAAAATGTGAAGGGCAATTCATCCAACCGACGTTTATCATGGATTACCCTGTGGACATGTCGCCCCTTTGCAAGCGCCATCGCGACAACCCGGAGCTAACCGAACGCTTCGAGCTCATGATTAACGGTAAAGAAGTCGCCAACGCCTACAGTGAATTAAACGACCCTATTGATCAGCGTCAACGCTTCGAAGACCAAATCAAATTGCAAGAGCGAGGTGATGACGAAGCCATGTTCATTGATCAGGATTTCTTGCGATCGCTCGAATACGGCATGCCTCCAACGTCAGGCATGGGAATCGGCGTCGATCGCCTCGTCATGTTCCTCACCAACAACGAAGCCATCCAAGAGGTCCTCTTTTTCCCGCAAATGCGTCCTGAAAAATTCCAAACGGGACCTGATTTAAAGGAGTTCATGGCACTTGGAATCCCAGAGGTTTGGGCTGAACACGTTGTTCGCGCCGGCTATGACTCCATCGAAAAACTCACCACTGCCAAGCCGACTGCCATCCACCAAAATCTCAACGGCTACCGAAAGAAGAACAAACTCGAGATTCCGGCCATTCAATTAGAGGAAGTGCAGGCCTGGCTATCCTAAGATTGCTACACAATCGATGGTTCAAAAAATACCGACTTAACGGAGTTGGTCGTTAATGCCTATGGTGACCTTTGAGGTGAAACAATTTGTTGCCATGAAGAATCTCCTAGTAATCCTTTCATTAGTCATTGTCGGCCTTAGCAGCTGTGTCCCTCAGCGCAAGTACGCTGAAATGGAAACGAAGAAAACAGCGTGTGAATCCGATCTCGCAGCGCTTAAAAAAGCCAATGAGCTGTTGGAGGCCGGCAACAAGGATCTTAACAATAAAGCTGAAGCTCAAAGCGATCAAATCAAGGAACTTCAGGACGACACGCTGCAGTTTGGCAAAGAATACCGTCAACTCAAGACGCAGTACGACAAAATCAACGAGCTCAATGAGATCCTCTCCAAGAAGAGTTCTGACCTGTTGAGTCAAGCCACAGGTGAGAATAAAAAGCTTGTCGACGAGCTCAACCGCACGCAAGAATCGTTGCAGCGTAAGGAAGATATGTTGAAAGGCCTTGAAAAAGATTTGAATGAAAAACAAGTAGCGATTGATAAAACCAATGCAGAACTTGCCGACAAACAAAAGCGTTTGGATGATCTTCAAAAGCTTCTATCCGATCAGCAGGCCGCAAGTGAGGCCTTGAAATCAAAAGTGCAAGCGGCATTGCTTGGCTACAAAGACAAAGGATTAACGGTGAGTGAAAAAGACGGCAAAGTCTATGTCAGCATGGAAGCCAAGCTCCTGTTTGCCACCGGCAGCACGGCGGTAGATCCGGGCGGTAAGAAAGCGCTGATTGATTTGGCCAAGGCCATCGAAAATGAAGTAGACATGGAAGTTATCGTGGAAGGTCACACCGATACCGATAAATTGAATGCCTCCGCATATCCAAAAGACAATTGGGATCTGAGTGTTTTGCGCGCTACCGAAGTCGTCAAAATCATGATGACCAATAGCAATGTTCACCCGGAAATCCTGTCAGCTGCCGGACGAAGCGAATATCATCCTGTTGACGCATCGGATAAATCCAAAAACCGTCGCATCGAAATTATTCTTCAACCGAAGCTTGATGAGCTCTACCGCATCATTGAAGGAAAAGAATAATCAGCGGATCAACATTACGGTTCCGCGAATTACCTGCTCCAGGCTTCTGCCGCCGTCGTCCTCGATCTTCTGAAAGCGTATCACATAGTCATACACTTCCGAAGGAACGTATTGATTGCCATCACGGCGCTGTCCTAACCAAGGTGTCTGGAGGTCCATGCTCTCAAAAAAGAGTTCACCCCATCGGTTGTAGATCTGCACATGAAAATTTACGATATCAACGCCGTATACAAACCAGGCATCGTTGATTCCATCGCCATCCGGCGTAAAAGAAGTGGGAACATAAACGGCTTCCAAGCACTCCTGCTCAACCGCGGTTTCAAACTCCAACGAGCAACCTTCTGCAGTGGTAATCCACACCTGATAGTTTCCAGGACTATCAATTTCAATTACTCGTGCGGTTGAATCATTGCTCCAGACAAATGTGCTCCCCTGATTTTTCGCATCAAGATAGTAAGGCTCTACAGCAGCCTCAAAGCACGTTGTGTACTCGGAAAGAAATGGTTGAATTGGCAGCGGATTAACCGTGATTTCAATGGAGTCAGTGACATAACAATACCCGTTGGTCACTTCCACAGCATAGATACCAGCCTCGGTAACATCGATTTGTCGCGACAACTGGCCGGTATTCCACAGGTAATCCAATCCCGGGTCAGAGGCCGTCAATCGAAGCTCCTCACCGGCACAAAACGAGGTATCAGGTCCTAGGTCAAGCTCCGGATAATCATAAACGATGACTTCAAGCGTATCCCTTGAAGTACATCCATCGGGAGCAATCACTTCCACCGTGTAAACATCAGACGCATTCACTGTGAGCGCGCTGCCTGTTGCTCCCGTGCTCCATGTCACCGAAAAACTCGAAGGCCAATCCACCGCAAGCTCTGCGCTTTCTCCGATACAGAGGCCGATATCCGGACCCAAATCCGTAATCAACGGGGAAACTTCTATTTGAATCGACGCATCAGCCGAACAACCGGAAGCAGCTGTGGCGGTAACGGTCAACACTCCCGATGACTCAGACACCAATGTAGTATTGGCCAGAGTAGAATCTGCCACCCACGTCCCGGGGCTCCAATTCCAGCTCACCGCCTCAGATAAACTCACGCCGGCTTCAACGGTAGTTCCGGTTGCCTCGCAGGTTTCTATCAACGTTGGTATGAGCGTGACATTAAATGAAGGCGTCACATCAATCACAATATCGCGGGTCACCGAACAGCCCGTGCTCGCTTGTTCAGCCAAACAAATCAGGGTAACATCTTGCTGCGGACTTGCCGTTATTGCAAAAGACTGCGTGTTGCTGATTGTTGGATCTCCGCTCCAGTTTAGCGTTATGCCGTCTGCCTGGCCTGAAAGCAATGCTTCCACTTCTACCAATTCACCTGCACAAATTGAATCATCCACCGCCTCCAAATTCAATTCAAAAACAGAACCGAGGGTAATGGTTACCTGACCTTGTGCAGTGCATCCATAATCCGAAACTACGTCAACGGAATAGGTTTCCGATTGAGTCACATCGGCAGTAGGATTGAAGGTGAAAGCCCCTTGCAAATCAGCTGTGGGAGACCAGGTGTAAGTGTATATACCTGGCTCATCCGGAATAGCCGTAAGCAGCACGTCCTGTTGGTCGCAAATGGTTAATGCCGGCGTCATGGCCAGTGTGAATTGCGGTCCGACATCGATAAATACAGAATCAACATAATCACATCCTGTTGACGGATCAACCGTGGTTACCTCATACCATACACTTTGCGCAGGTGTTGCTGTTACAGACTCGCCGAATATCCCGGATAAACCTGCAGCAGGTGACCATGCATAATTGAAAGAAGCCGTGGCGATTTGACCAACATATGCATCTTCCAACACCCAGTTATCCTGATTGGATGAGTAAGATCCGCTTTGACGCCAGCGTATACGCGTGTCTGCATTCCACGCAGCAGGAGGAAGAACAACGGCCAACGTTTCAAAATCCGGAAAGGCCGATTCATAGAATGTCTCTACCGTAATCCACGGACCGTTGGCCACCGAGTAGGCCAAAGTCACATTATCTCCGGGCTCAGCGTCATCGCAGGGCGCTGTTCCATTGGCAATTTTCAATGAAAAATAAACCGTGGCACCACCGGTCAAATTCAGTGGCTGTGTGATTGCCTCACGTGGGAAGGTTCCATTAAAATACAGGCCATTTCCACCTACCGTACCGCACACATTACTTTCCACACCACCGAGGATACTTTGCCAATCACCCCATGATATAGCCGGATCAAAGTTGTCATTCCAGATGACTTCTTCCGTCTCCACATGCAGATCAACCGACTGACCTTCGCACAACCGAATATTATCTTCCAGCACTTCGAATGAAGCCACTGCGCCGGGCGTTACAACCAAAGAGTAATTCTCCACTGTTTGAGCGCATCCTCCAATGGTTGAAACCATCACCTGATACGTCGCATTTTCTTCAGCTTGTACACTAATCATAGAAGCATCTCCATTCACAACAACACCCTCCGGAAGCCAGGCGTATTCATAGATTGCTGTTGTCGGAAGAGCGTTAGCGGTGAGCGTTACCTGTTCGAAAGAACAAACGCTTAACTGATCTTGAGAGATTGTAATCGGGATTGGATCAGGCGAGGCAACGTTAAAATAGAAGGTATCCACACAACCGGAAAGCACATCTTCAGCATGCAATTCGTAGATAGCATTTTGGATTGGAACCGTCAAGGCCAATGGATTCGCCGTTGAAAGCAGCGTCGCTGTTTCGTTGGCGTAATACCAACGCGGTGAGGTATAATTAGCCGGCACTTGCAAGGACGAAGCAGCGTTGGTGCAAAGGCTCTGCTCAAAGTTCAAAACCGGGATGGTTTTAACGACAGGAAGACTCTCAGCGTAGCTGGCTGTAATGGTGCCGTTGCCTGAGTGACCGTATTGAATACCGTTAAAACCCGCCGGACATTCCAATAGATGCTGACCTGAAGTCAGCTCGAAACTTGCGGTCCAGAAACCGTCTTGCGCTCCGATCGGCTGAAACTGTGCCACAGGAATGGTGACGCCATCGAGAGAAAATGCACCCAAACCATCTGCACTGATAACCACATTGACGTAGTGCACGTCGATGGCGCCCACATCTCCTGCCTCAATTACGGCCGAGGTTGTTTGGGAAGTAACATCATCAAGCACAATCATAGCGGGATCACCATTTCCTCCGCACGAAATTCCCTGCATGTACTGAACCACCTGAATGGGACGATCGGCTTGTATATAATGCGGAATGGTCTCATTGGTATACTCCTGAAATTGTCCGGACTGCAGCACAATCGCCGTTACATCATCGATAATAATATTCGTTCCATTCTCAACTGCAAGGATGCGATAGCTGTACCGCGGAGCAGTTATGCCGCCATAATTCGGGTCGATAGCAAAATCAAACGGCGTGGTGATATAGGTAGTACCCCACTTCTCCAAATCATACAACTGCTCAAACAAATGGTCGCATGCTTGAAAACACGTTGTAGGAATATTCGCGCAGACAGCCCCGCCAAAAACGGCAAATGGTCTGCACTTGCCGCTTGCCGAAGTGGCCAGCAACTGTGTTCCCGTCAAATCGCCTGTACCTGATGCAACGAGGCGGTAACATTGTCCCGCTTCCAACTGTATGATGAATGGAACACCTGCGGCATTTCCCGCTGAGGTTGTTACACTCGGTGTAATCTGAACTTCCGTTCCATTTTCCGTTCCGACAATCAAGAGCTGCGAACCGGATCCGCTCAGGCCGGCATAGCTCGCTGCTATATACTTCGTGCCCAAGAGCGTTGTCGGAAGTACTCTTGTCGCATCACCACTGCTTTGGGCGTAATTGGCTGCAAACACGGATACGGGTGCATTCGACTCCAAATGAATCGTACGATTATCGATGAACTGTTCGGTTTCGACCTCACCGACAAGTTGCGGAATTTCCACCACTGTACTTCCTGAAGCGCTCACGTAGAACGATTGTTGCCAGTCTTGTCCGGGAATGCTCACCACGCCCGATGTGGCTGTGGCTGCCGTAATGGTCACGGCTAACACATCATCCGGACCATCCGCACTGTTTTCGAAAAATCCGAACCAGAAATCCGTACCGATGGTGGACACCTGCGCATTCACGGCTGAAGCCGCAGCGCATAACCAAAGACACATCATGATTCTGAGTATAGCCATACCCCGGGTGGTTTTTCGCCTTTCAGGTTGATAGGCAAAGGTATATAGTATCAGACGGTGCACAGGTTCAAATGTTGCATGGCTCGTTAACGGTCTTTACAGTCCGGAGAGTCATTGAGCCTGTTTGTACGGAATGAATGGTGATTTGGATACATCCCCTTTGAATTTTATTTGATTGATAATCAATAAAAAAGGCCGACAATGGATGTCGGCCTTTCTATATTATTCCACTTGCAGATTATTCTGCCAGGATAGTCACTTTGTTCTTGAACACTTCAACAGTTCCACCCTTTACCTCGAAACGATGTTCTTTTCCGCCACTATCCTTTACCCTCACTACACCTTTCTTCAAGGAAGAAATCAGCGGTGCGTGATTGTTGAGGACACCGAGACCGCCATCGCTACCCGGCAAAGATACCATCGAGCCTTCACCTTCAAAAAGGGTTTGCTCTGGTGTGATGATTTCAACTTTCATGGCTATTCAAAGATTAACGTGCTGCAGCTTCTGCCAACATTTTCTTACCTGCTTCGATGGCCTCTTCGATGGTTCCTTTCATGTTGAACGCTGATTCAGGAATATCGTCGCAGTGACCATCAAGAATCATGTTGAAGCCTTTGATAGTGTCCTCAATCGGAACAAGGGTACCCTTGATACCGGTGAACTGCTCTGCCACGTGGAAAGGCTGCGACAGGAAGCGCTGAACTTTACGGGCACGGAATACAGAGAGTTTATCCTCTTCCGACAATTCATCCATACCCAGGATGGCGATGATATCTTGCAATTCCTTATAACGCTGAAGAATCAACTTCACGCGCTGCGCGCAGCGGTAGTGTTCTTCACCAACAACTTGAGGAGTAAGAATTCGAGAAGTAGAATCGAGTGGGTCTACAGAAGGATAGATACCCAACTCAGCAATTTTACGGCTCAGTACGGTAGTAGCATCCAAGTGAGCGAAGGTTGTCGCCGGAGCAGGATCGGTCAAGTCATCCGCAGGAACGTAAACGGCCTGAACGGAAGTAATAGAACCACGCTTGGTAGAGGTAATACGCTCTTGCATGACACCCATTTCTGTGGCCAAGGTTGGCTGGTAACCTACCGCCGATGGCATACGACCCAAGAGAGCCGACACCTCAGAACCTGCCTGAGTGAAACGGAAAATGTTATCAATGAAGAAAAGGATATCACGTCCGCCTGACTTCTCATCGCCATCGCGGAAATACTCTGCAACTGTAAGACCTGAAAGGGCAACGCGAGCGCGTGCTCCGGGTGGCTCGTTCATCTGACCGAACACGAATGTTGCCTGAGACTTTGCCAACTCTTTCGGGTCAACCTTACTAACGTCCCAGTCACCTTTCTCCATGCCGTGCATGAATTCCTCGCCATATTTGATGATACCTGCTTCGATCATTTCACGCAACAGGTCATTTCCTTCACGGGTACGTTCACCAACACCGGCAAATACGGAAAGACCGTCATAAGCCTTTGCGATGTTGTTGATCAACTCCTGGATCAATACGGTTTTACCAACTCCGGCACCACCGAACAATCCAATTTTACCACCCTTCGCATAAGGCTCGATCAAGTCGATAACCTTAATACCGGTAAAAAGTATCTCAGTTGAAGTCGAAAGGTCCTCATAACGCGGAGGTTGACGGTGAATAGAAGCTCCGCCGACTTTGCTTACTTCAGGCATACCGTCGATTGCGTTCCCTACCACATTAAACAGACGACCTTTAATGGCATCGCCAACGGGCATGGTGATGTTCGCACCTGTTAAGAAAACTTCCTGACCGCGCTGCAAACCTTCGGTAGCATCCATGGCAATAGCACGGACAGTGTCTTCTCCGATGTGCTGTTGGCACTCGAGAATAAGATCACCGCCTGGGCGCTTGATGACCAGGGCGTCAAGAATGTTGGGGAGTTTATGGCCGGCCGGGAAGGAAATATCCACTACCGGACCGATGATTTGGGCAACTTTACCTGTATTTTGAGACATGATAGTCGGTTAAAATTCGGGCGCGAAAGTAATGCTCAGAAGCGCGATATAAAAACTTTTTAGCGATTCTGTTCAAAACAGACCGCCGGGGGCTGCTTCGCCCCGGATTTGGGAAGATCGCTTAAGCTGCCAGCAACTTAAAACCCTTCCCGTGAATATTGATGATTTCGACGGCAGGATCGTTTTTGAGATGCTTGCGCAGTTTTGCTATGTAAACGTCCATGGAACGGCCATTGAAATAGTTGTCATCGCCCCAAATCGCTTTGAGAGCATAGCCGCGCTCCATCACTCCGTTTTTATTCTTGCACAGCAGGTACATCAGTTCATTTTCCTTTGTAGTCAGCTTCACTTCGAATCCGCCGCTAATCAGGCGTTGCTTGTGGTAGTCGAAGGTGTAGTTGCCCACTTGAAACTGAACCTCCTCATCGTCATCGGGCAGCGCGGCCGAGCGGCGCAAGATGGCATTTATTCTGGCCAGGAGCTCTTCCATGCTGAAAGGCTTGGTCATGTAATCATCACCACCGGCTTTAAAGCCCTCCAAGGTGTCTTCCTTCATGCTTTTGGCTGTGAGAAACAGAATAGGCGTGTGCTTATCCTCTTCTCGAATCTCGGAAGCTAGGGTAAACCCATCCTTTTGCGGCATCATAACATCCAGAATGAGGAAGTCAAACGAGCTGCGGCGGTATGCCTTTAATCCTTCAACGCCATCCACCGCCAACTCCGCTTCAAATCCTTTAGCGTTCAAATAATCTTTTAGCAAAGCGCCCAAATTCGGATCGTCTTCGCACAGTAAAATTCTAGTTTTCCTTTTCATGGTTATATGGAATATGAATAGTGAAGGTGCTTCCCTTCTTGAGTTCGCTCATAACATCAACCGTGCCGCCATGTTTTTCCAAAACGCCTTTCACATAACTTAACCCTAATCCGAATCCTTTAACGTTGTGAATGTTTCCGGTAGGGACACGATAGAGCTTATCGAAAATCTTGCCTTGATTCTCCTTGCTGATACCAATGCCGTTATCCTTGAATGAAATGGCGACACCATGTTCTTCGTCACGGGTAGAAATCTCGACCAAAGGTTGTGTCTCGCTGTATTTAATGGCGTTATCGATAAGATTATAAACCACGTTAGTGATATGCAATGGGTCACACCAAATGACAGGATTTGCAGCATCGAATCGTGTAATAATGCGTCCCTGCCTATTCTTAACTTGAATCTCAATATTAGCGATAACCGTCCGAATACAATCGTGCAGGTCATATCGCTGATGCTTCAGTTTCATTTGGCCATGTTCGAAAATGGAAGTCCTTAGGACGTTTTCAACCAACACACCTAAGCGCTTATTCTCATCGCGAATCATATTGACATAGCTCGAAACGGCCTGCTCTCCTGTGCGCATATCGGGATCGCTCAACGCCTCACACGCTAATGATATTGTTGCAATTGGCGTTTTAAGTTCGTGCGTCATGTTGTTGATGAAATCGTTTTTGATGTTGTCCAACTTTTTCTGCCGGTAAATTGCATTAATCGAGAAGGAAAACAATAGCATGATGACCAACATCAATACTGCCGATGTAGCCAGCATGACGCCCATCATACTCAGCACATACTGCCGCTCGCGCGGAAACCAGATGCATAAAAAATTAGGATCCGCGATGGGATCTTCGGGAAACAGTTGAATGCGGTAAGCTGCTTGTTGAAGTTGCTCGATTGCCGTTTTCGATGACTGAGGTAGTATTTCCGGCTGCTGGAGTTTATTCAGGACTCCGTAATCGTATTCGGTTCGAATACCCTGATCGACTAGCGCATTGCGCATCAACGTATCCAGCACCAGCGTATCAATTCGATCAATAACACTGGTGTAAATATCCAACTCCAACACTCCACCCATGATATCATCCAGTATTCCTGATTGCGAAAGGATACCGGCATCCTTGACACCGGCCCTGGCCAGGGGATCGACTGACACACTGTCCGATGTGGTTGCGAACTCGGACGATGGCAATACACTGACCTCGCCATCACCATAATCAATCACCAAACGTTGTTTATCGGGAGCGCTAATGCTCAGTGAAGACGACCCTGAGCCGGAAACATCGCTCTCACGCTGTGCCAGCTCACGTGTGACCTGGGCAAGCGCGGAATTGACGTGATCAGAAAACTCTTGTTCTCGCAGGGTAAACGCATTGCTGATCCAATACACCTGTATGGCGATCAGGCCAACGAGAGCTATTGCACTACTCACCACGAGCCACTTGATGTATCGGTTTTTCATCGGGTTCCAAAAATCGGCTAATCAGCATCAAGTCGCGTGACGGTAGTCAGCAAGATTTTGGACAAAAATCCAACATCAACAGGCGGTACAAGTTCAGGTTAACGTGATTTAACGGCCTTCCGTTAAAACCTGTATCTAGCGCTCATCGCACCACTATCCCATTCAATGTAATGGCTTCCGTACAAATTGATTCCCGGCTTCCAATCAACACTGAATTGCAGGGGTATACTGTGAAGATAGTAAGCCATACCCACAATAGCGTCTATACCCAGTGCGAAGGAATTTTCACGCAGGATGTTGTCCTGCAAGACTGAGTTTTTATTAAACACCCAAACGTGAGCCCCTGCGCCGTAGAAATAACGCAAGCCTCGCACGTCGAACATTTGTTCGTGGGCTTGCGCCAAAACCGTGAGATTGGCTGCGCCGAAACGCTGATAGGCAATCATCTCGAATGCGTTGCGATTACTTGTAAAATGCTGAAACGTAACTCCCGAGCCAAGACCCGCACGTATTCCCACTGCATTATCCAACATACCGCGCTGTGCGGAAGAGGCTGACGCGGTCAAAACGATGACCGACATCAGAAAAATAGATTTTGTCATGCTCTTGTGTTATTCGAATTCAAGATTGTATTTCTTGCCGAATTCCTCCTGAGCCTTATAGAATCGTTCTTGCGCAATCTTTGATTGCATAAAAATGCGTTCCTGAACAGCAAAGTTGGTGTCAACAATTGCTACGTTTACGCTTTCAGCTGGCAAAAGTTTTATTTCTACCAACTTTTTATAATCAACATCAATGAATTGCTCGTAAGACCTGAAAAGTTCCTTTGCCGAAAGCTGAAGTGAAGGGTCTTGCTGGAAGGGTCCGATGCTATCCAAACCGAGAATGGCGTGCTTAACTTGAGCTTGAAGATGAGCAAACTGATAGCCGACGAGTTCCTTGGATGCATTGGTGTCGCTAAAAGCGGAATCCATGAGCACCAGCGCTTCAACAATGGCCTTCTGTTGACCAATAATGCGATCATTGTAGTTTGCGGCCTTTTCGGCGCGCGAGGTGCAGGCCACAATACTCAAAGCCAATATGACAAACAAAAAAACAGAACGGTTCATGCATTCAAAGCTACATGAATAATTCGATTCTACGGCGCATCCAACGACTACTTTTGCACCCTCATGATTCCACAAGCCAATAGCTTTTCCTCAATTGACGAGTTTGTCAGTGGAGCCCTTTTGCTCATCGACAAGCCGCTTGGATGGACCAGCTTTGATGTCGTGAATAAAATCAAAGGAATCGTAAAACACACCATCGATATTCCGCCCAATGAACACGGTCATGAGCGTCGCTTCAAAGTGGGCCATGCCGGCACCCTCGACCCTCTTGCGACAGGGCTTCTGGTGATTTGCACCGGTGCATTGACCAAACAGATTGACCATCTGCAGGCGGGAGTTAAGGAATACACTGGCAGCATCGCTTTCGGACAGACAACTCCCAGTTACGACCTGGAAACTGCTCCAGAAGGGGCTTTCCCGACCGACCACTTGAATATCGACACCTTAACCGCTGCAGCAAAAGTTTTGACTGGTGAATTGCTGCAACGGCCGCCTGACTTTTCAGCCAAACAAGTCGCAGGGCAGCGGGCCTATAAAGCGGCGCGGAGAGGCGAACAAGTGAATTTACCTCCGGTACCGGTAACGGTGCATGACTTTCAGGTGTTGGGTTTTGAATCCAATTCGGCTTCGTTCCACATTACCTGTAGCAAAGGCACCTATATCCGTTCGTTGGCGCACGATATCGGCCAAAACCTCGGCTCGGGTTCGCATCTGACCGCATTACGCCGAGTGGCCAGTCATCCGTTCCATGTCGATAACGCTCTCACCGTGGAGGAACTAGCAGAACGACTAAGAAAACTACAAAATAAGGACTCTTAGACCCTCTTTATCAGCTGTTTATAAAGTTTTCCTTTACAAAGGCGTTTGAAAACCGTACATTCGTTCACCACTTTTAAATCTTACAGCATTGATTTCCATGATGAAACTGGGCCAGTTTCGATATAAACTGCCCGAAGAACTAATTGCTCAGCAGCCTGCCAAACACCGTGACGAAAGTCGATTGATGGTTGTTCACAAGCGTTCAGGTAAAATCGAGCACAAGATGTTCAAAGATGTTCTCGACTATTTCGAGGAAGGCGACGTGATGGTTAACAACAACACGCGTGTTTTTCCTGCGAGAATGCTGGGCAACAAGGAAAAAACAGGCAGCATGATCGAAGTATTCATGTTGCGCGAACTGAATGCGCAAAGTCTTTTGTGGGATACCGTAGTAGATCCGGCCCGCAAGATTCGAATAGGCAACAAACTATATTTCGGCGAAAACGATGAACTCGTTGCCGAAGTCATCGACAATACCACCTCGCGGGGTCGCACCTTGCGATTCCTCTTCGATGGTACACACGAAGAGTTTAAAGCACTGATTTATAAGCTGGGCGAAACCCCGATTCCGAAGTACATAAAGCGTCCTATTCAACCGGAGGATGAGGAGTGGTTTCAAACCATCTTCGCGAAGCACGAAGGCTCAGTTGCTGCGCCTACCGCAGGTTTGCACTTTAGCCGTGAAATGCTCAAGCGCGCTGAGATTAAGGGAGTGCACATGCCAGAACTCACCATGCACATCGGACTGGGCACGTTCCGTCAGGTGGAAGTTGAAGACCTCACCAAACATAAAATGGAGAGTGAGCAGTGTATAATCCCTGAAGATACTGCGCGTGTCGTAAACCATGCGTTACAAAGCGGTCATCGCGTTTGCGCAGTCGGAAATACTGTATTACGTGCGTTTGAAAGCAGCGTCAGTACCGATCGCATGTTAAAGCCATTCGACGGGTGGATCAGTAAGTTCATTTATCCTCCATACGAATTCAATATTGCCGATAGCCTCATCACCAATTTCCATCAGCCGGAAAGTGCCTTATTGATGTGCGTTACAGCTTATGGCGGTTATGATTTGATTATGGAAGCCTACAACGAGGCTATCAAAAATAAATACCGCTTCTGGGCATACGGAGACGCGATGTTGATTCTTACTTAAGCAGCACCCGTGACTCGCGCCATGGGTTACATTTGATTCTTCATCAACCATGCGACAGCGATTAATCCTTTTGCTTTTCGTGCTCTGTTTTCACAGCGGAGTTTCCTCCTGCGCTGCACAAGGTTTCCAGGGAGATGGCGGATTAATCAGTAGCCTGCTGTTTCAAACCAACGACGAAGGAAGGCTGGTGCCTGCGAAATTCCTGGAGAAAAGCGAGAATCCGCGTCTTGTCGCCATTACCCTGGACGTTACTCTCGGGCTATTCGGCATGCATCGCCTTTACCTCGGCACCGACGTAAGAGTGCCGATTGGCTACACATTGACTTTTGGCGGAGGCGGGGTATTGTGGCTGGCCGATTTAGTCATGCTGATTGCAACACCGGACATCACACCATACATGAACAATCCACATTTCTTCATGTGGATTCCACCCGCATCGCAGAAGCCTTAACCGACGCGCTTAATGCTGCAACCAACAGGTTTCGTTTCAGCAGTCTTGATCTTCTTGCCAGATGAGAGCTGTTCGATAGCATCATTGAGATAATGTTCCTTTACCGCCTTAGCATCATCAACATTGTCGTCAATCGCGCCTTTGTATACCAACTTCATGTCAGCATCAAAAAGATAAACATGGGGCGTTGTGCGGGCGAAAAACGCATTGGCCAATTTGGAATTCACGTCCAAGAGGTATTTACAGTTATCAAATCCCTTTGACTTTGCACGCTCCTGCATGCTTTTCATATCATCTCCCTTATCTCGTTTTGCCTCATTGCTGTTGATGAGCGCCATACCGATTCCATTTTTCTCTGCCAGCGCATGAATGCCGGCATAACGACCTTCCCAACCCTCACTTCCTTCGCTTCCGACAACGAACGGGCAACCATTACACGAAAAGATGACCAACAAACCTTTTTGCCCACGGAGGTAATTCAGCGAATACTCAACACCGGAAATATCCTGCATTTTGTAATCAACCAAGGGAGCGGCATTGCCAATCGCTAGCGTTTCAGTGTTGTTTTGAGCATGAACTGTATTCAGGGAAAAGGCCAACAGACCGACGAATAAAAGGATTGTTTTCATGGAATTGATTTTTTTACAAAACAAACATGCATCGTAAAAGTTGACCACACAAGCAAAAAGGCCACCCCGTTGGATGACCTTTCTGTTAATGAAAACAATTAAACTATCTAATATCTCTACATGAGAACTTACAGGACGTTTAACGCGACTTGTATCACTGAAGGTTACATCATGTAATGAAATAATTTTCAAGCATATCATAACTTGCTGAAAAAGAGACACTCGCGTCAAAAAACAGCGCGTATTTGCATGCTCCCCGCGTGGATGATTTCGGTTGACATCGGCTTTCTTCCATTGTATTGCAGGTTTAGCTGAATAGCTTCAGAAAGATTCTTTTGAAAACCTATTACCCAAGTAAAGTTGTATCCGGGCTGCAATCCTTCCAACATTTCGAAGGCCAGGGAATTGCCCGATGCACCCGCATAATTGATAGAGTAGAAATTCACCTCCGCTCGGAGTGTTCCCTTTTCGAGCGCATTCAATGCGCAGTCAGCTGCCAGCTTACGAACAACAGCGGTTTCTGCTCCCTGTGTATTCTCTTTTTCGTTGTACAGCGCGGATAAACTCATGCGTAAGGTTGGATCAGGTTGGTAAGTCACTTTCGGTTGAACTCCCGTGTAGACAATCGTATAATTTCTACCGGACAAAAAATCCGATGCGGCCTCTTTGCGTCCGAAACGCACTTCGGTATAAAACGTTAGTGTTTGAATAAAATTCCAACGCAGACCGCCTTGTTGCAACACATCGATTCTGCTCTCATAGCCATTGCTCAATAAGTTCCTGGTTTGATTGGTTTGTCGCGTGTAATCCAAACCGAATTTAGGATTCGCCTTGTTGTAGAACACAACATTGCGCAACAGCGCGTTCGTTGTAAGCAACACGCTGTCATCGATTCCAATGAGCAATGGATTGAATCGGTTCCAGCCATCCTCTTGAGAGGTTTTTCGATCGATGCGGAAAGTAGAACTGGAACTCAATCGCGCAACGAACTTACCCATCTTGCGCGCACCCTTTACCACACGTGCCGGCTGCAAGGCAATAGACTCGCTCCATTGATTAGAATAGGTCTTTACATAGTCGTTGCTTTGAACAAAGGATCGGATATAATTGGCTTCATAACTGAAAGCCGCAACCTCAAACTCATTGAGTTCCTTCACTTGATTATTGTTGTAGTCAATCCAGACATAGACGCCTTGTCCGGCGGGAACTTCCAGATAAATAAATTCCCGGCGCTGTTCTAGCCCTGAGCCCACCTCATAAAACGTTGTGCTTTGAACGAACCCCTTCCACCATTTCGCCGTGTACTCGAGTCTTCCAACCAGTGTATTTTCCGGGGCTTGCGTAAATAGTTCCGGATCAATAACTCGCAGGCGGCGATTGCTCAATTGCATCGAGAAGCGACTATCATTTGCTCCGCGCAACAGCAACTGCGCACCATACTGATCGGCTCGGGCGGCACCTTGCAACAGGGAGCCGTCAATCTTTCGATCAATGCGATCGCGATAGAACAATCGCACCGATCTTCTCACACTATCAGCGGTTCCAACGGAAGCTTCCCAGTCATAAAATGCGTAGGACCGAGTCTCGATAGTATCCGCCGAACGAAACAGATTTCGTTCATGCTCATCGGTGAACATGAAGCGCAGTCGGCCTACGTCTTGGGTAACTCTTCCGCGGTGCCGAATAAAAACAGATTGAACATTTCCATCGGTTTGCAAAGCCGAGCCATTGACCTTGGCGGTAAAACCGGACGCTGTTTTTATAGCGGTTGTGAGTATGCCCTTTAGCCCTCGGTAATCGTTCGGCATGACCAACGCATCGCCTCCGATAACGACTCTTCCCCAGCGTCTACCGGCGGCGGCCCACGATGCACCGATGATATGCTGATCCGCATTCAAAGGCATCGTTCCCAAGTTCCAATTGCGCTGAAATTCCACCTCGCGAAACCGTTCAATTGGCTTGAAATTGCGGTGTGCAAACTCATAATTCCAGCGCAGTCCATGAACGACCTTCTTGGTTGAGTCCCTAAATACCCGAACTGAGTCGCCGGAAAAAACACGATCGTTAAGCGACCAACTGCTTTTCGCAGCCCAGCCCAAATCGTCGGCCGCATCGCGTGCAGAAAACGTATTGAGATCCTGTCGTGAAAATGCGCCCTCAACCTGCCAATGGATATTTTCCGAGCGACCGATTTTGGTTTGAAAACCGGCTGAGAACAATTGATTTGTCTTTGGTGTTGACAAGAGTATAATCGGCGCGAAACTTCCTTGCTTGATGAAATTCACGCCATTATACACAGGTTGAATCCATCGGTAGATTCGACCATTCGCGGAAAATCCAGCCTCGATATAGTCGCCGTTTCCGGGGCCAACGTAAGAGAAGTTCACGCGGTAAAGCGCCACTGTTGAATCCTCCGAAAACACCCAGATAGAATCAAAACCAAGGCTATCAACTTTAGCATAGCGCACCTCATTATTCCGATAGCCGGCGCTATCCACGCCTTGACGGTAAGTGCTCAGAAAATCATCACCACCTGCAGCAAGAATGGCGCGATCTTCATCCGACAACGTTTGCTGTAACGGCTGATTTTTTGCATCTCCTTCGGTGTAGACAGACACAAAGGAAGTTGTCTTGGTGTTCTTCCATTGCGCATTCGCTTGCAGCAGCGGCCGTGCAAAGCGCCGTTCCGAATACTGAAATTCGACGGTAATGCGTCGATCCTTGGTGATGAGATTTCTGGGCGTGAAGGTGATTTCCGCTGCGTTATAATCAATCACATAATCTTTATCCATTCCGCGTTCTAGGGCGCGACCATCGATATAAACGACTTCGGTCCCGGAGAGCACAATGATGAACAATTCGTTATCCGCACCCGTCAAACGATAGGGCCCTTGATTTCCTTCAACGCCCTGGATGACATTGCGCGCAAATCTTCCCTTAGACACGGATGCCGAGCTTTCCATCGAGAAACGGGTTCCGGTGAGGGAATCACCTTGCGCCGTGGATGCGTACAACCCTTGGGCACGCTTGAAATAGCGCATGAAATAACCATTCGGATTACGCAATTGAAAATCCCCGGCGATCAGTTTCGAATTCCGATTGTAGAGCTGAATGAACACCTGATCAAAATCCTGCAACTGCTGTGTATTACCCGCAGGTTGAATGGGGATATTATCATCGGTTATGGATGCCAACAAACTCACCTCCTCGCTGACCTTACCGCTAAGCTGCAGGTTCAGTGTTGAGTTGACCGATAGATTCTGATTATTACCAAACAACACACCGCGCGAAATAGAGCCATTCTTCTGAATACCCTGATCATCGGCAAAGGATAACTCTGAAGAAGTTCCAAGGACATAAGGCTGAATCTTGGCAGATCCCGCTTGCCGAATCAGTGATGGATCCTTTTTATAAAAGGCGGTAGACGCCTTCCAGGGCAAGGTGCGGTAGGAAAGTACCAGCGTATCGCCTGTTTGCCATGTGCCGTGACTTAATAGCGACCTCATTTCATCCAATCGATAATCGACATTCGCGAGTGTATCGCCATGCAAGACAACAACGAGTGAGCCGGGAAAAACCGCCATGCTGTCGACGGCCATTGTATCCGATGAACACACCATGACACGTGTCATAACGGGGCTCCATTGCGCTACGGCGTCCTTAGCAACGCCCATGAATACGAGTAAACAACACGCGGCAAGGAGATATTTAACACGATTCCGAATCAAGGTTAACAGCAAAAATCGGCAAGAAATGAATGGTCAAGATCAGCTCAACGCGGGAAGTTGCAATTAATTTCATATTGATTCCATGCTTAGCTTCGCTGCATGATCCTCAATATCCTTCGTGAGAGTTTTCTGTTTGCGCTGCAAGCACTCAGCACGAATCGTTTGCGCACTGTGCTATCATTATTGGGGGTTACCATCGGCATCTTTTCGATCATTTTCGTGCTGAGTGTTGTCGACAGCATGGAGGCCGAAATGAAATCGAGTTTCGATACCATTGGCTCGGATGTCTTGTTCATCCAGAAATGGCCATTCGGACCGGAGGATGGTGCAGAGGATTACGAATGGTGGAAATACATGCGTCGTCGGCCGCCTGCACTGCGCGACATGACCAATCTGCAAGAACGGCTGACTTACGCCGATGCGCTCGCATTTGAAGCGGGTTCAAGTGGCACGGCCGCGTTTCAGAACAATACCCTTGCTGATGCGGGTATTGTTGCTGTGACACATGATTATCGGTCAACCATCGCTTTGGATATTGTGGAAGGGCGTTACTTCACTCCGGCCGAATGCGAGACCGGTAAAAACTTTGCGATTATAGGTCAAGTGGTGAAACAACAGCTCTTCGGTATGGATTCACCGTTGGGAAAGGAAATGAAAATCGCCGGATTGAAGGTGGTTGTTATCGGTGTATTTGCCAAAGAGGGCACGTCCTTGTTTGGCGACGGTTTTGACCGCGCCGTGATGATGCCCTTTCAATTTGCTACGCGCCTCATTCCGCCGCAAAGTGAAGACACGAAAATCCTCATCAAGGCCAAACAAGGAATTACCAATAACCAATTGCGTGATGAAGTTATTGGCGCTTTCCGGGAGGTAAGACGCATAAAGCCCGGTGGTGACAAGGATTTTTCAGTTATTGAATCCTCCATGATTAATGAAATCGTCGATAGCATCATCTCTGTATTCAACATTGTCGGAATGGTGATCGGAATTTTCGCCATTCTCGTTGGTGCGTTCAGCATTGCCAATATCATGTTTGTATCGGTGACCGAACGAACGCCGCTCATCGGCATTCAAAAATCGCTGGGTGCCAAAAACTATTTCATTCTCATTCAGTATCTATTCGAATCCATTTCCTTGTGCGTCATCGGTGGTGCGGTTGGCTTACTGATGGTATGGCTGGTAGTCATGGGATTAAGCTCTCTCATTGATTTCAACTTTATCCTTCCCGTATCGCGGATAGCCGGCGGATTGATTATCTCCGTCACAGTAGGTGTTGTCGCCGGGGTTGTGCCGGCAATTAAAGCTTCACGGTTAAATCCTGTTGAGGCCATGCGATCGGTTTAACCTTCTCGCCACAGCAGTGAGCTATCTCCGTAGCTTAAGAAACGGTAATCTTGGTTGAGTGCATGCTCATAGATTTGTTTTCTTCTGTCACCCACGAAAGCCGAGACCAATACAAGCAATGTACTTTTCGGTTGATGAAAATTCGTGATGATGGCGTCGCAACATTGAAACTGAAATCCTGGCGCTATGAGCAAGGCTGATGTTGCGCAGAGGTTTTCTAACTGATTACGCTGCAAGTAATCGATGATTGCATCCAACGCCTCCTCTCGAGTTACTGAGTTTTGAAACTGATAGGCATCCCATTGACCCAGGGCAATTGTTTCTTTGCCTTCGGCTGAATCACCCTTTAATAATTTCGCGCCAATAGGATAGAGTGATTCCAACGTGCGCATGGCTGTGGTACCTGAGGCAATCAATCGGTTATACTCCTTATTGCGCAATCGTTTGATGACCTGCAACGGTACACTAAACCACTCATCATGCATCTCGTGATTTCCAAGTGCGCCCTCACTTACCGGCTTAAACGTGCCAGCTCCAACATGCAGGGTTATTTCATCCGTCATCACCCCCTTAGCTCGAAGCGCATCAAAAACATCATCCGTGAAATGCAAAGACGCAGTTGGGGCTGCGACCGAACCCTTGTATTTCGCAAAAATGGTTTGGTAGCGTTCAATGTCTGAAAGTTCTGCTTCCCGATTGAAGTATGGCGGGAGTGGTATGCGACCTGCGGCATCCAGGATTTGAGAAAAGGCAAATTGCTTTTCACCCCAAACAAACTCGATGATAAACGCATCATTGCTGCGTCCATGATTGTGAGCAAGCAAACTCACATCAATTCCGTCTATTACTACCGATAGCACCAACGGTTGATTGTCTTTCCACTTTTTTGCGCCCCCGACCAAACACTTCCAACGCACCCCTGAACCCGCAGCCATGGCGTCCTGGTGTGCTTGATTAACAGGGTCAAGGCAAAAGATTTCTACCATTCCTCCCGTGTCCTTATACATGTGCAAACGAGCAGGAATGACGCGTGTGTTGTTGATGATGATTAAGTCTTCAGACTCTAGAAATTGCGGCAAATGATGGAATTGAGAATCCTGAATACCCGAAGGAGTGCTTACCAACAGCTTGGATTCATGCCTGACAGCGAGTGGATACTTCGCAATCTTGTCGTCAGGAAGCTCATAATTGAAGTCATCGATGATAATATCCCTTGGGTTCATTTGGCAAAAGAAAGCATGTAACTGTTATAAAGAAATTATGGCCGAACGTTTTCGGCCATAATTCTAAACCTTAACTAAAACTAACTATACTAATTGAAGCATCGAAATGCTTCAGCCGTGTGTTACTTACTTTTTGATGTGCGAGATCAGGTCTCGCCTCTTTATTTTACCAAACCATTATGACTTTGAAAAGTTGTGTTCGAAAACGTTTTTAACGTTCGTTGATTTCCTTTTCGCTCACCACAATTGTTGTTTCATTCACTTCAAACTGCAACCCCATGGGTAGGCAAACCAATTGGAGTGCCTCATTCAAATCCTTTGTATTGAATCGTCCCGTATAGAATCGGTTTGCTAAATCAGGCACTTGCATCTTAACGCTGAATTGGCGTTCGATTTCTTCAAAAACGGCCGCCAGCGGAGCTTCGGTGTAATGAAACTCACCTGAGCGCCAATCGGCCAGTGCTAAATCGAATTGACTTACTTCAAGTTTGCCGTTGGTGAGTGTTGCACGAAAACCGGGAACGATTTCGGCATCAGTTCCGTTAGCAGTTACACGAACCTTACCGGTTCTGCAGGTTACTTCAAAGGTGTTATCTCGATCGAACACATCGAATGATGTCCCCAATACCTCTACCAGTCCTTGACGAGTTACCACATGAAACGTTCCACCTTTGACGACTTCGAAGAATGCCTGTCCGGACAACTTCACCTCTCGTGCATCCGACCATGAGTCTACAAATGCAATGGAGGAGGAAGCATTGAGGTCTACCCGGGAATCATCAGGAAGAGTAACAGTTTGATGCTCACCATTGGCTGTTGCCACTTCCTGTAGGGTTTGATTCGGCCACAACAGGATTAGTCCCACAATAATTGCGGCAGCAGCAGCAACGGACACCATTGGCTTCCAACTGAAACGGACTACTTTAGCTTCAGCGACCGGCGCACGGTTGAGACGACTTTGTAAGTCAGCCCAAGCTTGGTCACTCGACTTTCCTTCGGGAGCCTGCCAGTTGTTGAGTATGTCGTTGTACTTATTCATTTTCGGACGAATCCGCAATTCTTACTATCTAGTGCTTCTTCACCCTACCCCTTTCGAAAAAATTATTCAACCTCTATGGTAATCTCATGTGAAGTAACGCACATGACGTATCCATTGGCTGCAGGTAGATTGGTAATCGGCATTTTCAGCAGGCCGCGAATATCGCTCGGGTCGAAGAAATAAACATCCGTAAAGGCACGATTTAACGCATAGATTACAAGTCGATGGGTCCCGCGGAATGTAAAATTCTGCGCCTCAAGGGATAATGTATTTCCCAACTGTGGGCCGTTGTGTAAGACACTGAAATTCCCGGGAATCGCGCTGATAGGCTCGACATTTTCTTCAAGGCAATCCAAGGCGAGTACATATTCATACTCATCACCGAGGTCCGTCCACTGCACTTCAATGGACTCGTTTTGTTCGAGAAAAAGTGTGTCCGCGTTCTGTGATTCCACCACGATGGCTGGTGGAAATTCCAGCACGACATCCGTTGTTCCGTGCGTTCCATCCCACTGTAAAATCGCCGATTCACCCGGTTGCGGCAGGCGTTCTGAATCAAGAATCCATTGATTGTTAACCATGACAAAGGTGTCCATCGAGCCATCCAACCACAGCCAACGAAGGCTGTTTGAATTGGCATGACCATTAGCGCAAACGACATCTGCGACAGGACTCTTTCCCGTTTCAAAAACGGCATAAAGTGCGCATCGGTCTATAGATGAATCTAATCCCGGCTCTTGATTGCACGCCATCAAGAGCAGTGCTATGTAGGCTAATCTTCTCATCAGAACTGCCAAATAAGGTGTGCGGTTGGCATGCGGCCAATCATTTGAATTGAGCGTTCAATAATGTCATAACCGGCAGGATTTTGCTCGTTTGGTTCAACGATGTACTGCACTGCGCGAATATTGGTTCGATCAAACACGTTGTAAACCGCCGCGTTGAGCGTCAGCCGATGAGCGCCCCAATTCCATTCATATCCGGCAACAACATCCGTTCGAAAATACCACGGTGTTTGGGCTGCGCTTGGGCTTCCTGCAACAGGTAGCACAAGGTCTTGGGCACCAGGCAGATTGAGCGTGTAAACACCGGCGAGAGAAGTATAAGGTGCGCCGTCGGTTAGGACCTGAATAAATGAACAGCTCCACCCCTTGTAGGCCCAGCGGTAGTTTGCTTTCACCTCGTGGTTACGATAATACCATTCACGAATTGCGCCTTGAGAAATTGCGGGATAATGTGCACGGGCATTCATCCAACTATAATTGAGCAATACCTTGTGATGCAAGGAACTCCATCCTAATTGAATGTCAGCTCCTGTGTAATCCGCATTTCCCGCAACTGAGGTACTTCCAGCGGAAGAGCCCGAATTCAAGGCAAAAGCTTGTGCATTGGTAACTTGCCCTTGATTCCATTTGCGATATCCCTCGAGTTCTATCGACCACATCTCTTTACGCCAGATCAATGCCAATGCCAACTGATGTGATTTCAGCACCGGCACATCTTCGATCGCAGGTTGCCAAACATCCGGTGCATTCTGATAAAGACTTTGACTATTGGTTCGCTGCACAAACTGTAGCGATCTAATCCCTGTTAGCCTGATGTTCAACCGCTTGGGAATCACTTGCCAATCTAAGGCAAGACGAGGTTCGAGATAGAGCTGCTGTCGTTCACGAAAATAACTGACCCGACTTCCATGATAGATCATCCAGTTTTTATACGGCCTCCAACTATCCCCAGCAAATAGGGTAAATACCGTCGCTGATTGTTCGTTGGTTTCAATGACAGGAAGCGATGACCTCCAATCATCGGAGGTTCGAATAGCATTCAAAGAAGCTCCGACCTTCCATTCGTGCGTTGGTCGATTCCACTGCCATTGGTGTTTGACGGAAAGATCACGCAACCCGATTTCGCGCGCGCTGAACTGGTTGGTGTCGAGGAGAAAAAGGTTATTTGTTATGGAATCCGTCGAAAAATAATTTCCCTCAAACAGCGATAGTCCTATCACCGTATTGGATTGCACACGCTCATTGTATCGCTGTTGCCAACGCAGTGCAAGTCCGCGATTCATTTTTGTTGTTTCATCGTTGTAACGGATATCGACTACATCAATGAGTTGGCTGTCTGCCGTATCGGCATATGCAAATTCCATGTCGTCGCGCGAGGCATAGAAAGAAAGATTGATGCGTGTTTTTTCACTAGGATGATACGTGAACTTCGCATTGATATCTTGAAACTGAACCGACGGTTTGAAATTTAAATCAAAAGCATCCACCTTGGAATTACTACCATAAGCAACCGCTCCGGAATAGAGTGTATTGAACAGCTCCTTGTATGCCGGTGATGACACTGCATTCGTGAGAGACCGTCTTCCGCAAAGAAATACGGATGCTTTACCGCTTGAATCCAGCGGTGCCTCAACTGCTCCTGAAATGCTGAGCGTGCCGCATTCGAGTCGTCCTGAGGGCTTTCTTAAATCGCCCTCCTTTCCCCATAGTTCCAAGGCACCGGAAGCACGTCCGCCGAGTTCAACATCCATGATAGTCTTATGCAGGCGCATCGACTTCACAGCGGAGGCATTGATGGCGGAGAACATGCCGAAGAAATGGTCTTGATGATAAACCGTGAATCCATCCATCATGAGCAGACTTTGGTCGGGCGCGCCTCCGCGAATGACTAGTCCATTGCTGATTTCAAGTGAGCCCGCTACACCTGCCTGCTGCTGAGCAAGCCGAAACACATCGGCTTCACCCATTCCAAATCGTGCTTGCTCGTCATCCGGCTTAATAAAGATGCCCGGAAGTCCGGTTGAAGGGGCATCACTTAACTTGACCCTGCCTTCCACGGTCACATCGTCGAGCATGGTTGATTGCGGTACCAGCGCCAGACGAAGCTCTTTATCCGGCTGCACACTGATCAAGGGCCACTGCAAAATGGAATAACCAACATAAGCAGCCACTAACGTATCGAGTGCTATGTCATCCTTTATGATCAGGCTGAAATTTCCAAACTCATCGCAGGTCGTTGTGCTTCCAGAACGCATGAGGGCAACAACAGCGAAAGGAAGTGATTCACCTGACAAAGCGTCCACGACTTTACCCGACAGGGTTTGTTGGACAACCTTCAGCTTAGGCGCAATAACCTCTGTATTGGCTACGGGAAAAATGACAAAAGTTCCGTCCAATTGTCGAAACGCGAAGGGGGCTTTGGCAAGAAGTAGCGCCAACGCTTCCTCAACGGGTTGCGAACGGAACTCTGCAGTAAACCGATACTTACTCAATTCATAACTATCAAAAGCGAAATCCAAACCATAATCACTACTCCATTCCGATAGAATTTCAGAGAGCGTCAAGTTACGATAGGACCCTGTGATTGGCGTACTCGTCTGCGCCCATGCAGACAACTGAATGATGAACAACAATGCTATTTGGATGACGCGACAGCGCATACCTCAAATATCGGCACCCAATTGATCTCGCACAATCTTCAAAACTTTACTCATTCGTTTTTCGATTGCTTTGACAGACAAATTCAATCGATCCGCAATTTCCTGATAAGTTAAATCCTCGAGGCGATTCATGAGGAAGACCTCTCTTCCACCGTCGGGCAGCATAGCAATTACTGTTTGCAGCTTTTGCTCATACTCTGCAATTTCCGCGAGCTTTTCAGGTGTGTCAAAATCACGGTCAACTGTGCCCTTGCGCTGAAACTTGAAAAACAATTGCTGCCGTTTGCGGTAGTTGATCGTGTTGTTTTGGGCGATTTTGTAGAGGTATGCCTTCATGGTGGTGCGATCAAGGCGATCCCTGTTCTCCCAGAGTTTTACGAATGAATCCTGCACCAGATCTTCGGCTAAATCCATATCACCGCACCGGTAATAGATAAAATTTCTCACTGGCTTGTACCATTCATCAAACACGCGCCGAAACTCTTCGTGTGTGAGGGATGCAGGCGGTGTATTTGGATTCATACAATGGACGCAGGTACAATTTTCAACGGGCGCAATGATAATGAGTAAGTCGCGAGAATGAAAAACAGAGTTGCACGAATCGGGAAAAGCTGCGGTTTCCTACATTTGCTATCGACAGTCAATGAAACTGTTCTGCATATGGAATCAACCACACTTATCATCGGTGCCTCGGGTCAAATAGGCATCGAACTTACGATGGCGTTGCGCCAGCAGCATGGCGCTCAAGCGATTATTGCTTCTGACATTCGCCCAACCACGGATACGGAACTTCTACTTGGGCCTTATGAGGTATTGGATGTATTGGATAAAGAGGCGCTCAAGACTTGCATCGAAAAACACAATGTTCGCGAAGTTTATCTGCTGGCAGCGTTGCTTTCAGCGACTGCCGAGAAGAATCCGGAATTTGCTTGGAAACTCAATATGGATGGGTTATTCAACGTATTGGAGTTGGCACGAGAGGGCAAACTCGACAAGATTTTCTGGCCAAGTTCCATTGCGGTTTTCGGTCCAACCACTCCCAAAGAAGCCACGCCACAACACACTGTGATGGAGCCTACTACCGTTTACGGCATTTCCAAATTAGCCGGTGAACGCTGGTGTGCTTACTATCATCAGCGCTATGGCGTTGATGTGCGCAGCATTCGTTATCCCGGTTTGATTGGCTACCGCTCTGAGCCGGGAGGTGGCACAACAGACTATGCCGTCGACATTTTCCACAAAGCCATTGAAACGGGGAAATACAGCTGCTTCCTACGAGCCGATACACGACTGCCAATGATGATGATGGAAGATGCCATTCGCGCTACAATTTCAATCATGCAGGCTCCTGCAGATTCCATTAAAGAGCGTGGGGGATACAATATAGCCGGTTGCAGTTTTACACCGGAAGAACTTGCCGCTCACATTCAAGTGGAAATACCTGAGTTTGAAATAACCTACCAACCGGATTTTCGTCAGGCCATAGCTGACTCCTGGCCGAGCAGTATCGACGACACTTACGCTGCCCGTGATTGGGGTTGGAAGAGCAAGTATGATACGGCTCTTTTGAGCGTTACGATGTTGCGCGAGATTCATAAAAAAAAAGCGCACCCGACCGTAACTCATCACTAATGTAATCGTATAGGCGTGCGGCGGAATCCAATCCGCCCATACCTAACACGAACATTTTTATGCGAAACGTACCGGAATTTTCTCGTAAGCTACTTGTTGTAGCTACTGCGCTATTGTTTTCATTGGTCACCATGCAGGCGCAATTGAATCAGACCGATGCCTCAGGGCGCAAACAAGGTGCTTGGATTTATGATGGAGCCATGCTTAAAGACCCCGCCTTTGCCTCTTATGCCAAGGTAGAAGAGGGTGATTATTTGCATGATCAAAAGAAAGGGGTTTGGAAAAGGTATTGGCCTGATGGTCAGGTACGTTCGGAAATAACCTTCGTTCAGGGCAAACCTTTGGGCCCTTACAAATTATTCTATGCTAACGGACGCTTGGAAGAGGAAGGAAATTGGCAGGAAGGCAAACACATCCAAAATATGCGTCGGTATTATGCCAACGGCAAGTTGAAAGAAGAGCTTGTGTACGATGTCGAAGGGACAAAGCAAGGCATGCAACGTTTTTACCATGAAAACGGTAAGTTGGCCTTGGAAGTACCAATGGACCAAGGCGCAGAGCACGGTATTCAACGACGTTTCGACGCTGAAGGAGCACTCTTGGAAGAGCGTCAATTCGAGAATGGAAAGACCAAAGCCGGAGGGGTCAAGTCCTTCATGACTAGCGAGCAAACGAAAGCCGCGAACATGGCTGGTCAAATGCCGGGCAAGGATCATCAAACAAATGCGGCGCAACCTTTCAATCCCAACGGATACAATGTGCTCTACAATCAGGCAGGTCAAGTAACCATGTCAGGTGATTTCATCAACGGACAACTCTACAACGGCCGCATTCAGCATTACGATGAGAACGGATTAGCCGCAGGAACCGAGATATTTACCCGAGGACGCAGCAGCGGTCGCACAGCTAAAAACACCAACGATCAATAATCAACGATAACCTTTTTGCCAACAACCACCGCTGAAAAGGCGGTGGTTTTTTTATGCGTTGCACCTTCTTCCCTATTTACTTTGCCACATGGAACAGAATCTCCACATTTACAACAGCATCAATCGACAGAAGGAAGTCTTTACCCCCATCACACCGGGGCATGTTGGACTTTATGTCTGCGGACCAACGGTATACAGCGACGTGCATTTAGGGAATGTCAGAACGTTCATGACCTTCGACCTGGTGTATCGTTACCTGTCATTCATCGGGTACAAAGTGCGCTATGTGCGCAACATCACCGATGTTGGCCACCTCACCGGGGATTCTGATGATGGTGAAGATAAGATTGCCAAAAAAGCCAAGCTTGAAAACCTGGAGCCCATGGAGGTTGTCCAGAAATACACCAATGGGTTTCATGATGTGATGCGCATTTTCAATATTCTGAACCCTTCGATTGAACCGACGGCGACTGCGCACATCATTGAACAAATAGAAATGATTCAAGCCATCATTGCCAATGGATACGCTTATGAGAGCAATGGTTCTGTTTATTTCGATGTACGAAAATTCAGTGAGAAATATCCTTACGGAAAATTGTCCGGCCGCGTCATTGACGATTTGTATACCAACACGCGCGAGCTCGATGGACAGGATGAAAAGCGCGATTCACTGGACTTCGCTTTATGGAAAAAGGCCGATGACAGTCATCTGATGAAATGGCAATCGCCCTGGGGAGTTGGATTCCCCGGCTGGCACATTGAATGTTCGGTGATGAGCACCAAATACCTGGGCAAATCCTTCGACATTCATGGCGGGGGAATGGATTTGAAATTCCCTCACCACGAGTGCGAGATTGCTCAAAACGTTGGCGCTACAGGTCATGAGCCCGTCCGTTATTGGATGCACGGCAATATGCTTACGGTCAACGGCCGCAAAATGGCCAAAAGCGAAGGCAATGGATTTACCCCGGAAGAACTGATTACCGGTAGCCACAAACTCTTGGACAAAGGCTATAGCGCCATGACTGTGCGCTTCTTCTTCCTGATGGGTCACTATGCCAGTACGCTCGACTTCAGCAATGAGGCATTGCAAGCTGCAGAGAAAGGATACAAGCGCATGTGCGCCGCCATGAAGCTCATTGCGGGTATTCAGCCTTCACCGGCGAGTTCCTTTGATGTCACACAATGGCGCAATGCATGCTACGATGCCATGAATGATGACTTCAACACTCCGATTGTCATTTCGCAACTCTTCGAAGGTGTTCGGGTGATTAACTCTACCAAAGAGGGATCCATCACCTTGACAGCTGCCGACATTGAGCTGCTCAAATCAACGTTTGAAGACTTCTTCTACGGTGTGATGGGCTTGCAGGATGAAGAGAGCAAAGAGAACTCACAGCTCACGGATTCACTCATGCAGATGATTCTGACGATGCGTGCTGATGCAAAAGCGAATAAAGACTGGGCGACATCTGATAAGCTGCGTGATGCGTTGGCCGCAATCAATATTCAAATCAAAGACTCAAAAGAAGGCACCAGCTGGACCTACGAAGGTTAAGCGAACACCCTTGAAAATGAAAGGAAAACAAATTACCGCCATTGTGCTCATCGTGTTGTTTGCTGCGTCTTCGGTATACGTCGGCTGTAAGGATGACACCAAACCCAAGCAGAAAGAACGCCCGCAACAAACGCAGGAACCGAAACAAGAAATCACGGCGCCGTCTTTTGATGCCGACACTGCATTTTCCTATGTGAAGGAGCAGGTTGATTTCGGTCCGCGCGTTCCCGGCAGCAAGGCGCACAGCCAATGCGGCGACTACATCGTGGAGCGCATGCAATCGTATGGTGCGACAGTTACCGAACAAAAGACTACACTGAAAACTTTTGAAGGAAAAAGTATTCCGGTAAGAAACATCATTGCTGCATTCGCTCCTGAAAAAAAGTCACGCGTCCTTTTATGCGCGCACTGGGATAGCCGTCCTTTTGGCGATAAAGACAAAAATCAAAGTCTATGGCAAAAGCCTATTGATGGCGCCAACGACGGCGGCAGCGGTGTAGGTGTGCTGATGGAAATCGGAAGACAGCTTTCCCTTTCACCTGCAGCGATTGGCGTCGATATCATCTTCTTCGATGCTGAAGACCTGGGAACTGCCGAGTTTGCTAAAGATGGCCAGCAGGAAGTACTCAACGATGGCTTCACCACATCGTGGTGCCTCGGCTCACAATACTGGGGAAAGAACAAGCACGTGGAAAATTACAATGCCCGTTTTGGGATATTGCTCGACATGGTTGGTGCAGCTGACGCCTCTTTCAACAAAGAAAAATACTCTATGGAATTTGCTCCGGACGTAGTCAATCTCGTTTGGAATACGGCATCGAAAATGGGCCATGGCAACTTGTTCACTGCTGAAGAAGTGGAAGGTGTTGTGGATGATCATTTCTTCGTCACCCGCGGCGGCATTCGTTGTGTAGACATCATTGATACACGCACGCAAATCATGGCGATGGGATTAGGCGGCTATACGTTTGCCAATTACCATCACACGCACAACGACAATCTTTCCATCATCGACAAAGGCACATTGAAAGCGGTTGGTCAAACCCTCATGCAGGTTATCTACAACCAGTAAGACATTAAAAGTCCATGTTCAGCGATAGATAGAACACACGATCCAACACGCGGCCGTCATCCACGCCCCACGCCCAATCGGCACGAACGAAATAACCCAACAGTCGCGAGTGTAATCCGAAGCCATATCCGTACACAACGGGTTCTCGGTTATTCGAAATGGTCACGGTTACCGGATTCTTTATGACATCGGTTCTATTGAAGAGGTTGTCATCAGCGTATGGATTCCATCCGGTCCAAGCACTTCCCGCGTCGAAGAAAGTCACCAATTGGAAGTTCTCCACGAAGTCACTCTTGATGGGGTTTTTTGCGAAATATTTGAACACCGGTAGACGCAGTTCAGCATTGGCAACGACCGCTGAATTCCCGTTACGCGCATTGACAAAAAATCCACGTACCGGTCCAACAAACGACTGAAAGCGGTACGGCTCGTCAGGGTTGATAGGCGTGGCATTGTCTACACGTTGAAACAGCCAGTTATCGACGCCTCCGAAATAGTTAATCACCTTTTGTGCGCCAAAAGATGAGGTTCCTGCCATGCGGAAGGCTGCAATAAAACTGCGGTGAATACGCTGATAATGGCGAGCATCAAAGCCGACAATGTTGATGTCTGTCTTTCGTTCCAGGCTTGGCTGCTGATAGCGTTCGACCCATGACTTAAATCGCGTACCGTTGTAAAGGTTGAGTCCCTTAGAGATGGTGTTATCGAAAACATATTCCACCTTCAACGCTACATTCATTTCTATGATGTTCGTGGCCTCCAAACTTACCAAATCATTCGACTGACGCACTGCCCTGTCGATACGATAATCGGCACGAATGCGCACGGAACTCACCTCATTGAACGGGAACTTTACACTGTATGCTATGTCGTTGCTTTGGAGTTTGTAAAAGTCAATACCCCGTTGAATGCGTTGTGATTGACGGGAGAAGATGATCTTACGATCCCAGCGGTCGCGTAGGTTTTCAAAGCTGAGACCATACTCTGCATTGTCCAGCCCCCAATTGGTGCGAAAACCACCAACCACTTTATAATCTTCGAACAGATCCGAAATGCCGAATTGCGTGAATCCCGATAAACCCGGCGAAATGCTATTGGGTGAGCCTCCGGTATAATTCTGATATATCGGGTTAAAGAAATTATTACTCATTTGAGCGACGGCCTTGTCTGCCGCGAAATTCAGTCGATAGTTGCGGGAGCGAGGCATAACGAATTCCAAAATCGTATCATTCTGCAGCTGCTTTGTTCGCGGTGAAACTTCCTCAACGCGGGCTGTTTCTTTTTCCAGCGTATAGTCTAATCGATCTTCATCGAACACGTAGTTATCGATGTCGATATCGCCTTTGACCAACGTGTCTGATGAAATTTTCAATTTGTCGGTCAACCGAATTTGCATTTCCTCACCCTCAGGAACCTGCAGTTGCGAAGAACCATTGAACACATCACCACTTCTATTACCCAACGAAATCCAAGGCTTTCCACCCTTGCGGAATCCCATTAGATATGCGCCGTCACCGCCATGAAAATCATGCTCATGAATATCCCGAGAGAAACTCGATGCCGGTTTTGTTGTCGTGAAATAACGGTAATGAATTGTCGTGTCTATCGAACTAATCACGCTGTCGATGTTCGCAATGAATCGGTTCCGATAACCGTTATCATCTCCCAAAAAAGTGAAGTACTTATTACCATACTCAAACGGACGCGATTCGTAGACCTTTTCAGTTTGTGTAACGCGTTCCAATACGCGTGCGCGATTCTCCAGATCATAAATAAAAACATCCGAGGAAAGACTCATCCGCACATTTCCTTCAGTGAATGTGCGCAAGGTGTCATCCGTTCTGTTCGAAACAAAAATCACGCGTTTGCCCTGTTCTATAAAGGATGGATCCAAATCATCATAGATATCCTTTGTGAGTTGCTCGAAGTTATTCCCGATGACCTGATAGAGGAACAAGTCCGTTTGACCGCGATTAACAGCGCTTAAAATCATACGCTTCCCATCGGGGCTGTATTGCATCGAATTGATCTTTTCGATGAGGTATAATTCCTTTTGGGTATGCTTGCTTGTTTCCGTTGTATAATTTCCAATCCATGCATTTGCGCGCTTCTCGAAGATATACGTCAACACTTCACCCGATGGATGCCAGGCCAGCACGGGAAACGTTTCGTCCGCAATTCGCTCCACCTTGTGCTCACGCTTTAGGATGCACTTCTTCTTACCGGTTTCCACATCGTACAGCCAAATACGGTATTGACCGAGCTCATGTGTGACATACGCTACTTTCGTTTGGTCTGGTGATAGTGTGAATTTCGAATAGTGGTACTTCTTTCTGTACCTCACATGAAGATCCCCGAGCGATTTCAAACTGCGTTTATAAGCTTTGATTTCTTCCTTCGTGGCATTGTCTGACAAACGCAATTCCGAAGGCAACAGATCGTTGCGGCCGCCCGCTGCTTTTTCTTTATAGAAGTTGATGTACTCCGTTGAAAGTTGATCCAAGGTCAACCCCAAAACATATAAAAAACCACTTTCGATATTGCGACTGGCTTGTGCCATGTAGAGGATATTCGGAATTACATTCTGACCATAGACTTCCGCTATATAATTCCAAAACGTTTGACCGACCAACCGCGCATCATCGCCATCAAACTGATTAAAACTTTTGAATTTACCACTGCGAGCAAGGTCCTTAATAAAAGTTGTGCCTTCGGCTGACACACCGCTGGCAGCGTAGGAAATGATCCCTTCTTCAAACCATTTTGGAACGGAAAGCAAAGTCGAGTTTTTGAGTACGTCCTTCCAGTTACCACCGTAGATCAATTGCGCAAACAAAACGCGCGCTATGTTCTCCCGAATTTGTTTTTCCAATAGGTCATGACTCCCTTCGTAGTAGGTAAACATTTTACTCCCCACGATTTTTGCAGAGCCGCCAATGTTAAACTGATCATCGCCGGTTAAACCTAAGTTGCTCTGCCTAAACTCACTTTGATTGAGATAGGACAATACTTCAATCTTCTCGTCAACCGTGTAGTCAAAAAACTGCTGCAGTTCTTTGAGGTTTTGTTCACACGAAACCAGCGTGTACTGAGCAAGATTTTCGCCCCCTATGTAATAGTAGACTTCAAAGTTTTCAGATGGATAATAAAACCAGGTGAACTCACGGTATTGAATACGGTTCTTTCCAAACTCCATATTCGTACCTTGATAGAACTGCGCGAACGCAAACTCTCCCGAGATGAGGAGAATCGAACATAACAATGCGTGCAGCAGTTTCTTCATATACCGTTGACAGTAGGCTAAAATAACGTTTTGCAGCGAATAAAAACGAACGACCTTTGTCATGAATATCTCAGACATTCAAAACGATTCAAGTATACATGGCCATGCGCATAGCACAATTCACCTTTAACGCATTTTCAGAAAACACGTATGTCCTATCTGATGAGGCCGGTGAGGCCATCATCATCGACCCGGGTATGACCGATATCCAAGAGGATGCGATTTTGTTTGAATACATCGCTGAAGAAAACCTGATTCCACGATTGATTCTCAATACACATTGTCATTTGGATCACATTCTTGGCAATTCCGCAGCGGCAGAGAAATATGGAATCGATATGTGGTGTCATGCATTCGAAATACCCGTGATCGAGCGCGCTGCATCAACGTCAATGATGTTTGGTATTCCCTATCGGCCATCCGTTATGCCTTCCCGCACGCTTTTGGAACACGAGGAAATCACTATCGGCGGAATTTCACTAAAAACCCTCTTTGTACCGGGTCATGCGCCCGGCCATCTGGCCTTTGTGTGCGAAGAAGAACGGGTAGTTTTTTCCGGAGATGTACTTTTTCAAGGAAGCGTAGGTAGGGTCGATCTTCCCGGTTGCAGCGCCCCTGATTTAGTTGCTTCTATTCAACAGAAGATGTATCAGTTACCGGACGATTTCGTCATCTATTCAGGTCATGGCCCTTCAACAACGATTGGCGCAGAGAAGCAGCATAACTTCTTTGTTCGCGAGGATTGGTCGGGGCTTTAAGCCTTCTTCAGCGTGAAGGCGAACGTGCTACCTACACCTTCTGTACTTCTGACCGAAATACTTTGGTTGTGACTATCGATGATGTGTTTACAAATTGCCAATCCCAATCCTGAACCACCCTCATTGCGCGAGCGACTCTTATCGACGCGATAGAAACGCTCAAACAATCGTGGCAAGTGCTCTATGGCAATGCCCATTCCATCGTCGGCAATCTCAATGAGTACATTATCATCCATGTCGTAAAACCGGATGCGGGTTTCGCCAAGTTCCTTTCCATAGGCAATACTATTCATGAGCAAATTCACGAAAACTTGCTGTACTCGCTTCATATCGGCTTCCACAAATATTGGCTTCTCGTTGCTGTTGCGTAGCTTCAATGAAACCTGCCGGTCTAAAGCCTGCGGCTCAAGCATATCCACTGTGTCTTTGGCTAATTGTACAACATCGAATCGGGATAATTCCAATGGCATATTACCGCTTTCAATTGTAGCAATTTGGTCAAGATCCTTGAGCAAATCAATCAATCGTTCGCAAGCGGAGTTGGCACGATCCAAAAACTTCCGGTTCAATTCCTTATCTTCCAGATCCGTATCCAACAACGTCTCAATGTATCCCTGCACATTGAAAACCGGTGTTTTTAGTTCGTGAGCGAGGTTTCCGATGAATTCGCGCCGATAATTCTCCGCCTTGCGTAAATCCTTTACTTCTCGAATTTTCTCATCTGCCCAGCCTGCGACCTGTTTATTGATTTCCGTGAGCAAATCACTGCTCATTTGAATCCGAGGTCGGGCATCTCCTTGGCTCTTCAAAGAGTGAATAGTTTTGTAGATAATCTTCACCTTATGATAGAGAAACCGCTCAATGAAATAATAGACGATTCCATAGGAAATCGAGAAACCGAGCGAGAGCAGAATGAGCAGTGGGATGAGCGAAAACTCGCGCTCCATCAGGTAAATCAGCAAAAAGTATGTAAGCGCTAACAGCCCGGTAATCAAACCGGCTGATGCCAGGGAAACCTGTCGAGGCGTTCGAACGGTGAAGAGTTTCACGGTTCGAATTTATACCCTACACCTTTGATTGTCTTAAAAAAATCGTCGCCTAATTTTTCACGAAGCTTGCGAATATGAACGTCAATGGTACGGTCACCCACAATGACGTCATTGCCCCAAACATTAGAAAGGATACTTTCTCGTGTAAACACTCGGCCGGGCTGTGAAGCCAATAACGCGAGCAATTCGAATTCCTTTTTGGGAAGAGATAATTCAACACCATCCTTGAATACAACATAGCGCTCTTTGTCGATAACAATTCCACCGAGATTCGGTCTTGCAGCAGAAGGTTCCGACACGATTTGACGGCGCAATAATGCTTTCACACGAGAGACCAACACACGCGGCTTAATCGGTTTTGAAATATAATCATCTGCTCCTGCATCAAAACCTGCTATTTGGCTGTAGTCCTCATTTCGCGCAGTCAGAAATGCGATAAGCGTATCTTTCAGATTCGGATCTTCGCGCAACTCCCTGCAAGCATCCATGCCATCCATTTCGGGCATCATCACATCGAGTAGCACTAAATCCGGCTTTTGCTTTCGGGCTATTTCAAGGGCTTTTCTGCCATTGGGTGCCGTAAAAACCTCGTATCCTTCGCGTTCAAGATTGAAGCCGATGATTTCCAAGATATCGGGTTCATCATCGACTAATAAAATCTTTTGCTTACTCATGTTTGAATTTTTTACGAGGCTCTGTAAAGCGCAACAAAGCAAGTGCAATGAAGTTATCGCAAGGTTAATTGATTATTAAACAGGGTAAAATGATCATGTCGAAATACCGAAAGATTCTTCGCACCTTTCGGGTCTAAAATTAAGTCATTGAATCGATATTTCGAAGGCAAAACCATCTGGGTAACGGGGGCAAGTTCCGGAATTGGTGAAGCGCTGGTTTATGCGCTGGATGCGTGCGGCGCAAAACTGATTCTTTCTGCGCGCCGCCGTGATGAACTCGAGCGCGTTCGCCTTCAAACACGGAATCCGGAACAGGTGGATGTTTTGCCATTCGATTTGGCCTCACAAGCCTCTGTTGAAGAAGCTATCAAGCAGTGCCTTGAACGCCACAGCCGCATCGACATGCTCTTCAATAATGGTGGGATTTCACAAAGAGCACAAGCCCTGGAAACACCGGCCGACGTTGAACGTCGCTTAATGGAAGTCAACTTTTTCAGCAACATTTTGCTCTCCAAGGCGATTGCACAACACATGAAAATCCAAGGCGGCGGTCACCTGATTATCACCTCAAGCCTCATGGGTAAATGGGGATTCTATCTGCGTTCTACCTACGCAGCCGGCAAACATGCACTGCATGGATATTACGACAGCATGCGCATGGAAGTAGAGCAATACAACATACGCATCTCGCTACTCACTCCCGGTTTTATTGCCAGCGATATTTCCAAACATGCATTGGATGCCGACGGGAAATCAACGGGAGAAATGGACCAAAATCAAGCCTCTGGAATGTCAACCGACGAATGCGCCCGTCAGATACTTGCGGGAGTAGCCTCCGGAAAAAGGGAGTTTGGAATTGGTGGTAAAGAACTATTGGGCTTAAAACTTCGTCGATTCTTTCCATCGCTTTTCGAGCGCATTTTGCGCAAACGCTCTGCGCGTTAAGCCTCATCTTTGATGCGTGAAAACCGCAAGGCTTTGAGCATAAAATCAGGCAATGGTTTCAGAGGATCACGTTTCTCTACGTTCAAGAATACACCCCATTTCTCAATGATGGGGACTTTATACACTTCAATCATTTCGATCAGCGTGCGATCATCGTCATGGATATAGGTACAGTGAACCTTCGTATTGCCCATGCTCAGCGCATTATTGCTGTCGCAGGTGAATGGATAACCCTTTGCCGCCAGATCAACTCCCAACGCTGACATGCCCTTTACATCAAAACCAATGTGCGCAAATCCAGTATCTCCCCAGATGCGATCTTCGAATATG
>Ga0114979_10000142_pt1 | contig 45522 bp, 35 predicted proteins | sample S_140625_EF_Meta_FD_87315 | JGI IMG/M metagenome (GOLD analysis project Ga0114979, IMG submission 87315) | Freshwater microbial communities from Lake Simoncouche, Canada to study carbon cycling - S_140625_EF_MetaG | ecosystem: Environmental > Aquatic > Freshwater > Lake | place: Lake...
ACTATTTTCAGAAAAGTAAAAAAGGACAAAAATAAATGTCCATTTTCAAATTTCTTCCCGACTTTATTTCTTTGTTTTTGAGAAAGAAGAGGTAAATATTTTTGTAAAATATGTAATAAAAATGGGGGGGATACAAACCCGTCGGCATCCACCCAATCCGACACCAGCCCAGAATCCGTGTTTTATTACATACTTTTCCGTAAAACTAGAAATATACATTTTTGAAAATTTTGGCAAAATAAAATTGAAAACCTTTATTTCGGAAATAAAACACATATTTTTTACATAGGTTGACATAAAATTATGCAAACTCTTTCTCAAACTACTTAAATTTTTTTAGTTTAATAAATACGATAGTGGCAAGTAACATTTTTCTTATATATATTATGCAACCACAATTTATATCTTATCCTGTAATAAAAATTTTAGCACAAGAACCAGATAAGGAACTAGAGAAAGAATCAGAGAAAGAATCAGAGAAAGAACCTAGTAAAACCTATGATTGGATATCTATTATTTACAATACCTTTTTCTCAACTGGACATGAAACAAATAAACAAAAAGAGACATAAAGAATACACCGAATACTATATTGAGCCCTTTTAGCTTAGTGGTAGAGCACCAGTCTTGTAAACTGGAGGTCGCGAGTTCAATTCTCGCAGAGGGCTATCCAATATGTTTGCAGTGTATTTATTTGAAAACTTTTATGTAGAAGTTGTCAAATAACTCATTTCCCGATATCCTACTCATTTCCCGATATGTCACTCATTTCCCGACAACCCTATACGGAGGGTATATGTGTGGGTAGAGGCTATACATAGGGGGCTTGGGTAGGAGGCTTGGGGGATAGGGGACGCTCGGAGAGAGGGGTCTCTGGACCAGGTCTAGTCGTCGGGTCTTTGGGACTCTGGTCCTTACATAAAACAACTCCAAAAAATTGATTTAAATACTTTTTATAAACACATAAAATAAAACATTATGACAAAGTATAGAAGAATGAACGAAGTCATCACGTGTCCACATTGCAAGGAACCCGTTCTTATAGAGAAACTCAATTGTGGAATATTCAGACATGGACAATACAAATCTACAGGGAAGCAGGTAGAACCACACTCATCAAAAGAAAAATGCGATAACCTTATCAGGACCAATGCTATCTATGGCTGCGGAAAGCCTTTCCAAATAACAATAGAACAAAACGGAACATTAGAAGTAAAGATATGTGACTACATATGATAGGGGGAACCATAGGTTCCCCCTTACCCCCTCCTGTCTTTATTTTTTTTGGGGGATTGTGTAGATATTTATCTTTATTAAGGGAGGGGTTAGAGGGAACCGTGAAAGCTTCGCGGGTCGGTTCCCTTCAAATGGCATTATCAATATTTCTGACAAAGACAACAAATATAAACATCAATATCATATTAAATCGTCTGCGATATCTTTGGTATAAAGCAATGTCCTCCCAATTTTTTTTATTATCAAGAGTAGATATTTGATAATATAAAGTTGCCAGAAACATTGATGTATAAACAATATCAGCGGGAATATGGTAATGATATTGTAATAAATCTTTCATAACACCGCCATCACTAATGAATTCCTGATTAATATTATTTATTAATGATTCTGAAAATGCTTGTGAAGAAATTATACTACGCACTGGAGTCAAATTAAAGCCATTACAAACGAGAGGGGAACCAAGGACCAAAATGATTACTACTTGTTTGAACATGATTGTTTTGTTTAATATATAGAAACAAAACAATTAACTCAATTTTTTGAGACGAACAAGTCTACACAAACATTAATATTTATTAGTAAATATCAAGTAAGTCAAAAATAAACCAAAAAAGTTCTTTGCAAATAAATCCAGAATATTATAACACATACTTTTCATCTTATAAGGTAAAACCGCAGCTACACCATACAAAGACCAAAAGATAAAAAAGTAAAAAAACATTTTTAATCCATCATCACTTAATAACGCATATTTCTCATAAATAATATAATAATAAATCAAAAACGGAATAAATCCTATTGAAACTCCCAATAGTATGGGAATAACAGATACTTCACCTAAATAACCAAATAAAAGCATAGCCCAATTAAGTAACAAAACTGTAATAATAGTATAAAATTCTGTATTAAACAATGTAAAAAAATTTAGATTATCACTCGTATTATTCTCTTTATGGTGTAAGAAAATTAAATAAAAAATCAAATTTATTAACATAGTTGGTGTTGTAATTACCCAATCAAAATATCTTTTGGGAGTAATATTTGAAATCGTTTTAAAATTAAACAACCAATATATATAAAATAAACCTTCTATGAACTGTACGAATACTTCTAACAATAACAATTGCTTTAAAAATGAGAAGGTAAGTGGTACTTTAATGAATAGAAAAATAACCTCAATAATTCCTGTTATAACCTGTATAACAATAGACGCAATTAAAGATGTATAAACATTTATATGATTCATGTAACTATTCTACTATATAATCATATAATAATCTGTACAACCCTGGTTTCACAAAAAATGTGTGAAAAATTGATTCTTTTAATTAGACAACAACCATTCTCATCAAAATCAACATGGAAAACATAACAATGCAATCAGAAGAGCCCACAAATCAACCTACAATAAAACTACCTATTAAAAAGCGACCACTATCAGCAGAACAATTATATAAAAGCCTAGTTACTTATCCAATCACCAAGGAAGTCAATAGATATCCAAGACAAACAGACACGACAATTCAGCCTGCTTTCCATATTTTATTGAAAACAAATCTAGATCTGCTAGTCCCCAATGTAGATATTGGATATCAGATGAATATGGAACATGACCGGATGTTTGACTGGATATTAACTGCCAAGGAATATGTAAATAAACTTAATGAAGAGTTTCAACAAAAGTGTGATAGAAGAACACAAAAAATTCTTGCTATAGAAGAGCAGAAACAAAGGTCAAAAACATTCAAGATGGAACCTATGGACAGACTACCCGAGGATATCATCCGATATATTTATGATTTCCTTTTACCTGAAACCAGAATTCAGATTCTGAGGGCCAGATACCCGAATTTGGATGCGAATATTATGAAGCTTAATGTTCCCATGCTCAAAGGACTTCTTAAAAATATTCAGAACAAATACTATCATCCTATGATGAATAATGCCTATAAAAACAACAGACACAGATGTTTACCACCAGGATTTTACATAACTTTTGGTTATGTTCGCAAAGATATTACTATGGATAAAATAAATAAGTTTATAGGAACATGTGAAACAGCTGTTGCACATAGTCCAAGTGATTATAGGTATTTCCAAAATAAAACTTTAAGATTATTAAAAGCTTTGGTTTATGTAGCAAAACGCAAACAAGTATTGGATAAGGCATATGCCCCAGAACTAGAACCCGTGAAACCAGTAAAGAAGCCTAGGAAGCCACGTACCAAATCTAAAAAATCAGATTAGTATTGCCGGGACTATTGTAGCGATTAGACATATCCGAAAGAGGGATTAATGCAGCATCGGTATTTATATTTATTTTTTTTTCAGGAAGAGATGGTAAAGGAACGATAGTTGTATTAGTAGTACTAATGGGCATTATTCTATCGTCAGCAATAGTGTTTTTATCATTTTTATTATTATATATTTCCAAGATCTTACTAACAATAGGACTACGTTCAATATCAGAATACTTCATCTCCACCATTTCAATACCACTAGTGTCAGAGTCCAATCCAATACGTGTTTTATAATCTTTAATCTTATTCATAATATCCAAAAGCCCATTATCAACACTACGATCAGTTTGTTTTAAGTCACCTGTAATGACCATTTTAGAATTATCACCAATACGAGTGGTAAGCATAAGCATTTGACCAGGACTAGAATTCTGCATTTCATCAGCAATAATAAAGCAACGCTTAAAAGTACGACCACGCATATATGCTAAAGGTGAGATTTCTATTACACCAGAACCCAACATAAAATCCAGTTCATGTTGAGGGTAATATTCTAAGAAGATATCCATTAAGGGACGGGTCCAAGGATCCATTTTTTTAACGAGAGTTCCAGGTAAGAAACCTAGCTCTTCTTCCTCTACAGGGACAATAGGTCTAGTTAAGACAATTTTTTGGAAAGTACCGCGCTTGAGACCCTCAATTGCTGTGGTGCATGCAAAAAGGGTTTTACCACAACCAGCAGGACCAATACCAAAAACGATGGGGACAGAAGCATTATTCAAATAGGTAACATATTGTTTTTGGTTATCGGATCGAGGCTTATAGATGGGGGCAAGAGACTTAGATTTTGATTTGCGAGAACCGTTTAATTGCGAAATATCAGGGTCATAGTTATTAGACATAGTTTTCTTAAGACGCATAATAAGATGGTTAGGCCTTTTATTTAGTTTTTGCAGATTCATATATTGAAATGCCAATATTTTAGAGAACAGAAACATCATAGGCAACAATGGTTTTAAATACATGTATTTAGATAAGAATAGATAGATGTATTTAATATGATTATTAATATAAATATATCTATTATAATCTAATTGGTAGTTGTCCACCACAATGGGGTAACCGTTTGTTGCAAATATGCAAATGTCTAAATATTTTTGATTGTATAACTGTTCGCCAGAGTAAACTAAAAATAATAATAATAATATATATTAGATTATGTCTATTCCAACGCCATATTTTAAATATGGTTTTGAAATAAATAAAGATGCAATAAATAATGTATTATTAAATGAGGCAACGTCATACGAGAACGTTAGTGATTCAACATTGCCCATAACAACAAATTTATATATGAGGTTTGAAGCAGTGAATTATAACACAACCACAAAAACATGGAAAGATTCAGGACCAAGCAGTTTAAATATACCAATTACTAGCATAACCGGAAACCCATATTTGGTTAAAAACACATATAATCCAAATGGAATTATTAATACAGAAAATAGTAATGGAGTTTATCGAACAATAACCGCATTAAAGGGCGGTGTAAATGAAGTAATAACTTTAGGAAATAGTGTATTAGCATCTTATACTTTATTTTCTATAGCAAGATATGCAGGCATTAACAAAGGAAGAATAATTACTACGCTGTCTTCAACCAAAAATTGGTTAACCGGCCATCATTTTGCGCACGCAGGAGTAGCGTTTCATGACGGATGGATAACGCCAGAACTAGATATTTACGGGACAGATTTCTTTATTAACACAGACACTTCTACAAAAATTTATACAAATGGGGTGGCACAAACGGGTGGAACAGGTGCTACGTATACAAGTTTGCCACCTTTAGTTATTAATGGCTATTCAACTGAATTAACAGATTGGGAAATTATAGATATTATTATTTATAATACGCAATTAACTTTGGCGCAAATTCGGCAAATAGAATCATTTTTGTCATCGTATTATGGAATAGCATCAACAAGTTCATCAAATACAATTGTATCAGCGTTAAGTTATAATTACCCATTAATTCAAACGAATAATTACAAAGTAGGGTTTTCTTCATTTAACTTTTTAAGCACATCCTCTCAATACGTTTCATTGCCAGCATTTTATACAACGGCATCTACCGGACTTACATTTGCATTGTGGTTTCAATCAAATAATACTGCAACCTGGGGTAGAATAATTGATTTTGGAAATGGAGCTCCATCAAGTAATATAATTATATATATAAATAACAATAATCTTGGAATTTCAGTATTAAACACTAATGGTTCAAGCTGCCAACCTCAAAATATTTATTCAAATTGTAATAATAATACATGGATACATTTTGCTTGGACGATAAGTACTGATGGATCAACATGGACAATTTACATAAATGGTAATCTTCAAGCTACCATAACTAGTGGAAATATATCGTCATACAGTAATACTGGAACAACATCGCCTTTATATCCAGATAGCGTTTTAAGAACAAATAACTATTTTGCGAAATCTAATTGGGTAATAGACCCTTATTTTAATGGAAATATAGATGCATTTTATTTTTTTAATAGTTGTTTAACTGGTGCGCAAATTTCAACTTTATATAGTTATACTGATACAAACGTGGCAATAAATAGTCCAATAACTGATTATAATATTAACAACAATACATTAATTTTTGCACCAGGAACTATAGTTATATATGGTGGGTCATTAATTACATTTACAAAAAATACAGCATCGTTATTATACACAGTATATGCAGATTATCATAATGAAAACAACTTATATGATATAACATTTAATTCTCAAATTGCAACTTCCACAGGTTCAGTAACTACAATATCTACGAGCAGCACAATAACTTTTCCAACGAACACAACTAATATAACCGTTTTTACAGTAATATGGACAGGATATTTTTATGCAACTACATCGGGAATATGGACTTTTAATTTAACTTGCGTAAATGGAGGATATGTATGGTTAGGCGCTAATGCTATTGAAAATTACACTGCATCAAATGCATTAATAAATAACGGAGGTACTCACGCTAGCACATCAATTGACAAAACTGTAGTATTAATGGGCGGTCAATATTATCCTATAAGGATCATGTATGGCAATAAAGTTAATAATACTGGTTCAATATCGTTTTCATGGAAATTGCCAGGGTCAAGTACAGCCATTACAGATGGAACTAATTATTTTGCTAAAGGAACTTATTCTACAAATAATACAATAAATGGCTGGTTGTTATGCGATGGTGCAAAATATAACGTGTCGTCTTATCCAAATTTAGCTGCCTCTATAGGAAAAAAATATGGTGGAGATGGAATAACAACATTTAGAGTTCCGAATTTAATGAACACTATGGTTCGAGGAGCACACGCAGCAAATACAAATTTACCAGTAGCCGAGGGAAGCAACCTATTTTTATTAAATAAAAATCATTTATCAACACATTCACATAGTGCAAATATATCCACCGACACTTGGTCACACACGCACACTGTGCCAGCCCGTGATAAAAGCATTCCAGGATTATCTAATGATAATCAGTTTGCAGAATTTGGGGGCTGGGCGGGTAGAAACCCTTGGGGAGGTGATTTATATAATAATACTGGATTTGCAGGAGTAAATTCTGGCGGTGCCCATACTCATACTTATAGCATAGGAAGTTCTGGTGGTTTTGCTCCAATAACTATGAAACCCAAATCAATATACGTAAACTATATTATTAAAACATAAATAAAATCACAATAAACATAATTTTTTTAATAAAGACCTTTCAAAAAAATTTATAGTATATTTTTATATGTCTTTATACACTTATGAAAAAGGAGGAGTATCTAATGCGCCATTTAGTGGACCTATAGGTAGCATAATTGCATATGCGGGAACACCGGGAGTATTTACACAATCAAGCTCAACTTTATCGTTTGCAATTTACCCCGGATATCACAATAACAATTTAAATTATACAAACACAACTTACAATTCACCATTTAGTAGCACAGGAAGTACTGGTTCTGTCACATCATTATCCGATTTAAGTGTAGGAACAAACGCTTATATTTTAGCAGCTGGAACGAGAGGAACAACAGTTATTACTGGTTATGATAAATTTACAATATTGTGGACAGGATATTTTTTATCTAATTACTCAGGAACCTGGACTTTTATATTGAATTCGGATGATGTATCATATCTCTGGATTGGACCTATGTTTAATGGAAGTAATTATAAAACATCAAACGCTTTAATAACTTCCAACAACAATACAATAACAATGACAGTTGATTTAGTATCTGGTGTATATTATCCGATAAGATTATTATATGGTAATAGTGGTGGAGCAGGAGGTATTAATTTATCTTGGTTAAATAACAATTTGGCTTCAACTACTAATGGGACAGGCTTTTTTTATACAGGCACTATTTCAAAAACTCTTTTAAATAATTGGTTAATATGTGATGGAACTACGTATAATATAACTTCTTACCCATTATTAGCAAATGTCATAAGTAACGCTTACGGTGGTGATGGAACAATAACATTTAGTGTACCAAATTTACAATCTCATTTTATTAGTGGTTGTACTGGATATGGAAATTCAGCTTTAAACGTTGTTAGTGGACAAGAATATTTTACTTTGCAAGAAACTCATTTACCAAGTCATTCTCATAGTAGTACAATAGCTGCCCAACCAGACCATACACATAGTTGGGTTCTCAGAAAAAAGCGGACAGCCGGCGGAGGCGCAGGTAATCAAGAACTTGGTACGGATGACACTGTAAACTCAGGTGCGACAAAAAGGGATCTACCAAGTAGTACTGGTAATGGTTCTCATACACATACAGTTGGAAATACAAATACTCTTGACAATGCTGGTAATTCAAAACCATTAAGAATAACTCCTGCGCATATAGCGTTAATATATATGATAAAATACCAATAAAAAAATAGGGGTATTAATATATGAGCAAATTTTTTACTGGAATAAATAACATTGACTATGATTATCCAATAGGAACAATACTTATTTATTCAGGGGTAATGACAAATGCGAAAACTATTCCAGGGTGGTTATGCTGTGATGGTGGGGGTTATAAATCATCTATTTATTTAGAATTATATAATGTAATTGGAATAAAATACGGAAATGGTGATGGAGGTGCAAACACAGATTTTAATGTACCAGATTTTAGAGGAGTTATTCCAATTGGCAATGGATTATTTAATGATGTTTCTGGAAATATAACTGGTGGTGGAAATACAACAATCTCTAGTAATCAAATGCCATATCATAACCATAATATTACAGGAGGCATTAAAAGTGCTGGCGATCATACCCATGTTATGTATCTAGTAGGTGGCTCACAGTTTTACGGACATAGACAAACGGTAGATTATGGTTATGACACCTGGTGGCCAAATAGTGATGGAGCAAAAGATGGACGATTCAACATTTGGTCAGCAGCTAATTCCGGATCGACCACTTCCAGTGAAACAACGACCGTTGAAAGCGCTGATCATAGTCACGGCGGAAGTATGACTATAGGGAATTCTACTAGTTCTTCGACAGAAGTAAGTATAACACCTATAAATTATAGTATGTTTTATATTATAAAATATTAAAATGGATAAAAAATTATGTAAATAACATCAAAGTAATATAAATATAACAAACTACACAAAATATGATTGAAACTGAAAAAATATCTATATCTATAAATATAAATATTAAAAATTTAAATGAACTAAAAAAAATATTAAATACCAATTTGGTACAAATTTTAAATAGACAACCGCCAAATTTTACGTCATATTCGAGCGGAAAGAAACCTGTTAATGGTGGAAAAAAAATATACGATAAAAATGTGAAAGCGATATCTCATAATTCTGTTATAAAAAAAGGGAAAAAAAAATTTTCTCGCACATTTTTACTTAAAAATGACACAGAAATGCGCAATGATGTTTCTTTTAATAATATACCAAGCGATATATCATTCAATCCTAATTTTACACCTTTCAATATTGAAAATGCTGAAAGTGACGTTGCCTTTCCACATAAATTGGATTCATTAATTGAGAGTCCTTTTTCAGGTGAAGATAATACTGCAAATAAAAACGGTTATATAAATACAGATATTTCAGGAAATAAACTAAGTAAGCCATATATTAAAAACTGCATAGAAAATGACCCTTTTATATACATAAAAGAAAAAAGTATACCTGAATATATTTGTAATAAAATAATAAGTAGATTTGAAAATGATGACAGAAAAGTAAATGGTGTTACAAGTGGTGGGTTAAATAAAGATGTAAAAAATACAATTGATTTGCCATTCACACATTTAGAAGAGTGGAAAGATATAGATAATGGACTTTCAAAAATATTAACTATTGAATTAGAAAAATATTGTATACACAATTCAAAGCTAATGAAAGAGCTTTATAATATAACTTCAATGAATGTTATTGCAATGTTACAAAACGTAGTTGATTTTGGCTATCAAATACAAATTTATAAAAAAAACGAGGGACATTATGCATGGCACCATGATTTAGTCGGCAATAACCAAAAAAATAGAGCTCAACAAAGGTTATTGACATTTATTTGGTATTTGAATGATGTAGACGTGGGAGGAGAAACCGAGTTTTTACATGGATTTATAAAACCAGAGGCTGGAAAATTACTTATATTCCCGGCATGTTTTACATATTACCATAAAGGAAACATTCCTATATCAAATGATAAATACATAATTACTGGATGGGTAGGCTATAAAATATTAGCTTATGAATAACCAATTATACAAGGTTACAATTGTCGTTGTTTCAGTGACCGTTACATATAAATTAAGAATGCACACAAGGAATGTAGTGTGTGAAGTGACTACGTAGTAAATACGACAGTTACAAAGTCCCAGTCACCATACAAATAACCCTCCTATCCCCTGAAAACCTACGATCCGAAACCCCACCCACTTCCACCCGACTTTTAAACATCATCTTCGTTAACTCAGTATCCACCACATAACCATTACACCGCAAATAACCCAAAACAGACGGAATATCATCAGCACCCATAAAAATATCAGTATTTTTCCAATTAAACCCACAACCATTCTTAGGGTATCGTAAAAGAACATGAACACAAGAGCCAGCCAAACCACGACCCAACCCAAATCCAGAAAATACACCCGCTTCTTGGAAAGGAGAAAGTTTCGGCAAGTTAACCAACGCAACCATATCCGCCAAAACTCCTGTAGGCATCCGGTCCAAAGTAATCACATTCTGATAACTCTTAAAATATGGATTCAATATGGGCTCTAAATAGAGAACAAAAGTAGAACCAGCACTATGTTTAGCAAAAGGACTTTCCATTATATATTAACGCGTGTTATTAATATATAAAAAAAATAAATATATATAAAAACACCAATGTCATCAGGAAAGCATATGATTTGTGATATAAAAAATATAAAGAACCAAAATCTCATAAATAACCCAGAACAACTCACAAACCTTCTAGACCATATATGCAAAACATATGATTATACAATCCTGCAAAAATCTCACCACGAATTTGAACCACAAGGATTTACTGCAGTATATTTGCTCTCAGAATCACATATTTCTATTCATACTTATCCGGAGAATAATTATGTTGCGATTGATATTTATACATGCAGACAGTACCCAGATAACCAAACATATAATGATATTTATAAATTCCTTATAAAAGAATTTGATGCAGACCCTGGTCAAGAGCCCATTATTATTGATAGAATGTTTCAATAAAACCCTATAAATAATCATCTAAAAACAAGAAAAAATAATAAGGAAAACATTAGTAAAGGGAGGGGTTAGAGGGGAACCGTGAAAGCTTCGCGGTTCGGTTCCCTTCAAAAAATTGAAAACTTTATCAAAGAAAGTTAAAATAACAAACAACAAGCTTTTTATTTTAAACATGAAACAACAGACAATCACACTTCAGACATATAGGTTTGTTTTCTCTACCGATTTCACAGAACAACTATCAATATTTGCAAAGGTTCATCAACATGACCATCGCAAAGATTTTAAGGAAGCATGGACAAAGTGGACAACAGATGAAGATATTGAACCTCTTATTAACGACGAAGTAAAGCGTCTTAGAACTCTAGGATTTGAGGGAGACCCACTAGAAAAGATGTTTAAGAGTGCTAGATATTATTACCGTAATAAAAATGACAACAATGACACAGAAAAACAACGTAAGCCATACGAGACTATTTCAAAAGACATTCAACAGAAGATGGATAAACATATCAACCATAAAATCATGACAAATGCAAACGATGGAATCAGTAAGATTTCACCATCAGAAAGCTTTGATGATTATCTGAATCAATACAAAACCGATATTATCAATGAACTGAAGAACGAAAAATCATCAATCACCAAACAGGATTGCCAATACATAATCAAGAAATACAAGAAGTCATATAAGAACCGATTTTACAATATTAGGGTAAGTCTCAATAACAAGTAACCATTCTTTCGTAGCATAAAACAAAATATTATTCTTTTTTATCTTATAGATGATTGAAATACCCACATCAATACCATCAATTACAAAAAAAACTCCACAACGAATACCCAAAACAATTATACAAACCTATGTCAATAATAAAATTCCAGAGCCTATATACAATAATCTAAACCAAATCCTAAAAAACAACCCTGAATATGATTACAGACTAATAACAGACCAAGAAGCAGTAGAAATAATGAAAGCCCGCTTTGACCAGAGAACTCTTAATGCGTTTCAACAATTAATACTGGGCGCAGCAAAAGGAGACTTTATAAGATACATCGCATTATATTTATATGGCGGTGTATATTTAGATTTGGACGCATCAATAAATCTAGATTTGAATACATTTGTTAGTCCGTATGATGAATTTATTTTTTTTATTAATGGCGATAGAAATCTAGAGCAATTTTGCTTTATGATAAGACCTAAACACCCACTCTTATTCAAAGTTATTGAAGAAATGGTAACCAGAATAGAAAACAAAGAACATAATATTTTTAGAGCTACGGGACCAACATTGTTTAATGATGTGATTTATAACACAATGAGTAATACAACTATATATGATACTAATGCAAATCTTACTCCTAACCAACGAGGTGAGTGTTATAGTAAAAATAATCAATATATGGGAGGAAAAATAGTTTTAAGATATGGTGATGATATGGAAACCAAATTTAATTTTCGCATAGAGAATGCAGATAAGATGATATATGAAAACACAGAATCCATTAGTTATTTTAGATATGACCCATCTTCAAATATTCATTATATTTACCGGCTCTTTTGAACCAATTGTGACATATACTGCGAATATATTTCATATCTTTCCCCACTCAGTATCCGAGAAACAACATCATATGCACTATCTTCCTTTTTAAATGTCGCAATATGTTTTATTAGACTACTAGAGAAACCAGACAACAATATACAATTATCCATTACCTTTTCACCAGGTATTTCGCAAAGTTCAGTCTTAGATAAATTCCAAAGCACTAACTTGGGTATATAAAAATTCAATAATGTAAATTGAGTTTCAATATAATCATAGAATTTGTCAATATTACCAGAAAGCCCATTGGAAAATAAAACCAATTTCATTTTTTTACATAAAAAATCAGATTCATAGAGAGCAGTAACAATCATATCAATACCACGTTCAAAACAAAAACAAGTATTGTTTTGAGAGCGAATTATTTCAGAGAATTTCTCAACAATAGATAAAAAATCATCAGAATCTTGAAGGTTTACCCATGTTGGTTTATTCTCCAAAGCCAATATTCTTTTGCCAAATGAACTCTTTTGAGCGATAATTATAGCCATCCCAACGCCCGCATAAAAAGCTTCGGCATCATTTGCAATCATTTTATAAGAAACATCAACAATAGGTAACGTATTCTCAAAACTATATGAATCAAATATGCGCGAAAACTTTTCCCAATTAGAATTTAATACGTCGCAATAAGCAATATTTGTATTACCAGTTCTTAATATCTGTAATGCTTCTTTAACAAAATAGGATATAGGTAGTTGCACGATATCGTTATTTCTGTATGAACTCTTTATGGAAACAGAGCGTTCAATATATTTTTGAGAACAGATTCTCTTGGGTTCTTCCTTAAAAAAATCAAATACATCAGCAACCTCGTCTTTATTGCAATATGATAAAAATAATCGCTGTTGTTTCATAACAGTGTATTTTGATACTTTATTTACGTCAATATCATCCCATAACTGGTAACATTGTTTAATTTCTGTAGTATCCAATATTTTATTCATTCTTGCAATAACTTTACGATATTGACGTTTACATTTTGTTAGAGCAGAATAATAACTTTCATCCATAATATTTACAGATTTTAATTTCCATCGCCCATAATTATTAGACCAGTTTATAGCCAATTTCTCAAATAACCAATTAAATCTTCGTTTCTCACGAGGAATCCATTTTGCTACATTTGATACATGCTTACGTGAGCCAGCATTTATAGAAAACCTCCAGGATTCAATATCTTTTTTAAGCTGCTTGTTCATAAGTTCAATACAAATAAGAATAAGAGAATCATCACTACCTTTCAGAGAAACAGAACAAATATAGTTACACAAATACTTCATATCACGCCAGCAGCCGACTTTGGAATCTATGTTGTTGCCAACTTTGCAATCACCCCCAATATAGTTATGCAATAAATATACTGACAAACTAGGAAAAACTCTATGTAATTCATATATCATCATATAAAATAATTCATGCTCACCCTTACCACTGACAATATCGCGAGTATGAGCAACAAGTCTATACGCAAAATCAATATAAGGTAAATATTTAAAATCAGAATCCAAAAAGCCATTAGACCGATGATTTACCATCTTTTTCTTTAATAATAAGAGCATTTCGCGAAATTGCAAAGCCAATTCTTTAACCACCAAATCATTAGTTTTACGTGTAATATTTAAATATAGATGAACGAATTGCTCTTGGAAATGACTTGACAAATCGTTTGTATCAAGATACGGGAATTCTTCAAGATCCATTAGATGGTATATTGATAATACAGAAATGTTTATATGGTTTTTATAAGAGTCTTCGCATAATCACGTTGGCAAGTGCTTTCGGGTACCACGTTTCAACTTTCTACCTATAATTTTATTAGTATTATCTACATGTCCTTCTTGAATTCTAACTTTCTTAGTGCTCGTTTTATCAGAGACGCTTGGAGATGTTTTTAAAATAGATTTTAAAGTATGACGATGATTCAATAACTCTACTTCTTCAAATAAGAAATAAATAGAGTTTACACCATGAAAAATAAAAATAGAATTATTAAATTGTATGTCATCCATGAAAGACCTAATCTTAAAGAAAGAAGGAGTTGATTGTTCTACATTATCATTATTAGAGAAAGATTGTATGTTTTCAGGCTCTAAATCAACTAAATAAGATACAACATCAGTTAACTTATATTTTGAGAAAGAAGTCTTTATTTTCCTAGACTGTATAATTTGGAGTAGGGTTTCTTTTGATAAATAAGAATGGGTTTTATCTTCGCTTAATAAAAGTGGTAATTTATCACTTACTATCTTTTCTATATATTGGTTACGATTGATATACACGTAATAAACATTGATAGAATCCATTGGCTCCCTTAGATAATTCTCATTTATAGTAGAAAGACGTTCATGTTCTTGTATCCAAGAAGTATCTAAATCTTTTGTTCCAGTGTCATCGTCATCCGATTCGTTATTATCATCAAATAATTCATTAATCATAAATTTAATATTTTTCTTATCGTTTGTTTTAACTTCGGTAATCATTTCCATTATAAATTTATAATATTACATTTTATACTTTCAAACCAATAAAACCCAAATCTAAACATATATAAAGAAAACGTTTGTATATAACATGTCTCGGTACTGCAAAATATAAGATGTTTTACTGTTAAATGAAAACTATATTAAGACACGCTTGAACCCTATGTGGATCGCGTATGTCGGGGTATTAAGTAAACCTGATGCATAGCAAAAGGGTCTATTTAATAATATAATGTTTTCTTGTAATTACATCCAAACTTAAAATTCAGCACATAAACTTAAATTTAAAAATTGGAAAATTTACACGAGACAGCATATGTATTTATACATATCCAAAAAAAGGGGTTGTGTGTCAGAAACTATATAATGGTTTCAACCTTGTGGTAATTTGTACCAATAAGGGATTCATGATAGGGCCAAATTCTCTATCATGAATTGTAAATATGCCGTTGCAAACTATTTATAAATATTTTTTCACAAACATTCATAGATAATTTTTCTAATACAAATTCACGAGGGCGATAGGTTTCAATATTATTAAAAAACTTTTGTAATTTTTCTTGGATATCATTCATATTGTAGAAATATTCTCCACATCTATCATCCCAGTAAGGAATAGCAGTTGCTGGAATATCAGGATATCTTTGGCCATATTCTTGATTCATTGATTTAACATTCCATACAAGCAATGGAACATTACACGATAAAGCTTCTTCCAATGCAAACCCCTGGCTTTCATGACGTCCTATCCATATACCTAATTTACTCTCTCTCAAATAATCTAGATATTCATTTTCATCATAACGGGTATTATAATTAAATACTTTATAGAGAATACCATTCGCAGTTAGTAATTTCTCCATAAACGCAAGTTCTTCAGGATGTCTAGATTTATAGTAAATAAAAACACGCTCTCTATTTTGTATAGGTTTTGTTTCATTAAAAATAGTAGTATCTACACCAAAAGGACATGATATCATATTTAAATTGGCACAGAGAGGATTTTTTTTCCAATCATCCACACACCATTGTCCAGGCATAATATATAGTGATTTTTTAGATTGTACTTCTATAACTTTATCATCGGGAAACACACTAAAATGAGGTCCAAATAAAAAATATACCGATGGATACTTAGATACATCTATAGGACTACTAGGACTATAAACAAAATCAAAAGTACTGAGGTCAAAATTATCAATATCAGAAGCTTTATGAACAATAGTAAACTCAATATTATTGTAATTCATAAGAGAATGCATATTTTTTGGATGCATCCATGTATTAATAAATAGTATTTTCATATAAATAGTAATAGAGGATATTATTTATATATAATTTATTAAAAGTATGAAAGCTTTTTTAATAATGGGTTATAGCGAACGTGGATGGGGTCCAATATTAAACTGTTACGTTTCACTACGTAAATATGATAAAACTACGACAATAATTATTGTAAATGATAAAGATGAACCCATTCATGATTATCTTAAGAATGAAATAAATCTTCGTTATAAAACTAATAAAACCAGCTGTTTTGAATTAGGTTGTATAAAGAATGCAGTATATTCTTATCCGGACATAGACCAATTTTTTATAATACAAGATAGTTGTGAGTTTATTGATACTATTCCGGAGTTTACACAAGATACAATGTTTTTTAATACAACCATATTAGATATAGCACCAGCATTAGACGAAGTTAAACAATGGTGCGAATTATATTTGCCCGATATTACCTATAACAATATAGAACATGTAATGTGCCAAGGATTAATTGGATATTTCAGTAGAGAATTATTAATGAAAATTTTTGAATACGGATTAAAATATGTTAATATCCAATATAAACATCAAGCTGTTTCAAGTGAGGGAATATTCGGTATAATGTTAAAACATTTTAATCCAAATATAGATACTTATCATCCATATAAAATAAACGATTATGTTACAAATGTTAGACCATGGTTATTTTTAAAAAAACATGTTATGGGTCGTGGATTATGCGTTCAATTCAAAGAATCTTTAATAAAAAAAACAGATATTCATCATCCAGAATACAAAACAGATTTTTATTACAAAACAAAAAGGTATGATTCATTGTTAAATTGTATAAAATTAAACAATAATGAAATAGAGAATATAGTATTTACATATTTTCATAATAATCCCGATGCATTAAATTTATTAATTTATGAAAGAGTATCAAAGTATGTTATTGAAGATGATACGAATAATTTATCAGAAACCTATTATAAATTACACCATTTTTTTTTTATTTTAAAACATTTCAGAGAATTAAAAGAAGTAAAATCACTATCATTGGACAATATAAAATCAAGTGATTTTATAAACAGATTGACAATGTCGCATATTTAATTTATGATAAACTGCACCCAGACAGGTTTCCAATGCAAAAAACATTCCTGTTAATCCTTCTATCATATGACCAGGATTAAACTCAAACTTATTTATTTTATCATACATTGATATTTGAATAGTATCAATATAATATTGATTTAACCATGACATCAATTTTACATACAATTTTTTTGGAATTAAGAACGTATTACAAATAGGCATTTTATTATTTAACAAGTCTTGTTCGGAAAAGCTAGTATTAAAGAATTTATTATAACTTTTAAGACCGCTAATATAATCATCATAATCTTGTACGAGAGGTCCACCCAAAAAGGGCCAATCAAAGAAATCAATAAAAAATATTGTATTGTCATTTGTATTAATTTGTTTTTCAATGTTTGTAAAAATATCATTTTCAAATATCATATCATACTGACAAAACCCAATATAATCATATTCTTCATATAATTTGTTAATATATATATGATAAAGACTGCTGCCTTCGTTATATTTTCTTTCTTGTAAATTTTTATTATAAATTTCCAAGTCTTGTTCGTAAATAATGTTATCAATATTTACTTTTTCATTGACACCATAAAACGTAATATACTTTATTTCATCTTCAGTAATATGGTACAATTCAGGGTGAATAGTTTTATGAAATACTACAAAGAATTTTATATTCATAACTATAACCTATAAATGTCTTTATATTTATTACTATCAGCCCTTAAATCTCTTAATTTTTTCTTTTCTAGATCGAATGGATAATCTGGCGTTTCAATAAAAAAGGCCTTCATTTTTTTGTTTTGGTCATTAAAATTATTACTTAGGTAAGATAAAGTTATAAATAGCCGTGTTGAATCAGTTTCACCATTCACAGGATTAGGATTTCCATGCCACGAATAATCATTACATGTAAAAACAATAAATCTATTAAACAAAGGAGAGATACTTTCTACTTTATTAAAAAGAATAGGATTTTCAGAAGCAGAAGAAGTACCATTCCAAACTTCAAACTCGCAACCATAGTCTTCTTTCCAATTATGGCTCAAATAAATACCAATTGTAACTTGTTTTTTTAAATTAAGACTAGGGTGATAACCAGCATCCATATGAATATCTAATTTATCTCCATTAGAATATTTATGTACACCCCAAAAGTTACGGCTTGTATCAAGAAGTAATTTATATCCAACAAGAGAAGATAACTTATCAACAAATTTATCAGAAGTTAATTCATCAAATAGAGATTTTAATAATGGAGGGAAATTATATTTATCTCTTAGTGTGTATTTTTGCTCAAAAGGATTACTATATCTATCCCAAGCAGAATCATCAATCCTTAAAATTTCATTTTGGATAGCCTTTGCTTTTTCATCTAGTAAAAAATTATCAATACACCAATAAGGAAAAGGCTTTTTATTTAAATATTCTTCTGTTGGAATAGTCTCAATATTATTATGTATAATTTGTTCCATAATAATATATAATTGCCATAAATTTTTATATTAAATGTAACTTAATTAAATATTCATTTAATTGTTCCTTTGTTAGAGGATTTATTTTACTATTGTAATCCTTCATATCATCATTAATAATATTGGGATACTTAATAACACTTTTAATATGGGTGTAGTCACCATTAACAATTATTCTACCAGATTGGGTATCATTAATTAGAGATTCTAATAATTTTTCACCAGACCTTAAACCAGTAATAACAATAGGTTTATTATATTTGTTTGAAAAGATTTCAACCAAATCCTTTACATTCATAGATATTAATTTTGGAATAACTATATCACCACTTTCACCATTTAGTGCAGCATACTCAATAAGGTCAACACTTTGCTCAAGTGTCATTACAAATCTAGTCATATCTTCACTAGTTAACGTAAAAGATTTTTTCACAGAATCATTACCTATTTTATGAAGTAATGGTATAATACTACCACGAGAGTTCAAAACATTACCATATCTAACATTTACAAATTTAATACTAGGTATATAATGAGCTTTTTCAATAATAAGTGTTTCAGATAAAGCTTTACACATGCCATAATTATTTATAGGACTACATGCTTTATCAGAGCTTACAAAGACAACAGTTTCTATATTACGCAATTCATTTAAATTACTTTCTATAGATTCTAATACATTTTGAGTTCCTAATAGATTTGTTTTTAAACTCTCCGATGTATTAATCTCACATTGGTCAATATGCTTCATAGCAGACGCAATAATAATAATATCAGGTTTTATTCTTTTAATAGTTGCTTCTACAATATTTCTATCTGCGATATTACCAATAATAAAGCGAATATTTGGATTAGAATTAAAATGTAATTTCATTTCCCAATGTTTACATTCATCTCTAGAAAAATTATAAATAGTATTTGTATTGCTATAACGTTTATTTAATTCATACCCTAGTGAACCCGTACCACCAAATATAAGTATAACCTTATTATCCATGAACTTAATATATATAACTAGTTAATTTTTATATATATTTACACAGAATAAGAGTTTATTTGGACTTTTCATCAATGTTTTTAATGATAAAAGGTACATATAAATCTGGTTGTATATGCATATTGCTTTGAAATAATGTCAATATAGTAGAAGGGTCCTGAAATTGTGAGTCAATAGTAAATTCAATAGAACCTTGTTTAATATTATTTGTGTGCCAAATGCCATTCGTAGATAATTGTTTATTTACATCAACATGATATATATCGTAAAAGTCATAGCATTTTAATAAATAGCAAAAATAAAGCCAAAATTCGTTACAACCATTATTTATTAATTGCGGTATATTAGAATTGGTTAGCAATAACTCTTTAACAATTCTGGTATTACATAGTTGTGGTGTTACATTAAGTATAGTATCTGGAACATCATTATCATAATCTAATTCATAATAAGCACAGGATTTTACTAACCAATCATTTCTATGTTTATGTATTAAACTAAGAATAGGTTTTCCATCTACAAATAAATCACCATAATTAATTTTCTTAGTTAAATAACAGTCAGCATCTAAAATAAGATAGTATTCGGTATTTATTATTTCAGAAACAAATAATTTTAATACTTGTTGAATATGCCAACCAGTTTGACTGATATTGTTTTGATAGATATCGTTTTGATTTAACATTTTTAAATACGGGCTATATTGCTGAAATAGATTTGAAAAGAAATCCATATCATCAGGCCGAGTAATTACATAAAAGACATCTATGTCAAGGTGGTTGAATAATTTAAAAATAGAATAGACACAAATTTGAGCCAAAACTGCATCTTTACGTATGATTGGCAATACAAATGTTAGTTTATTCATTTCGCTATTTGTAAAATATAAGAAAAACCGTTTATATAATTATTTATCTATTAAATGATATTTTTTGTATATATTTATTTTCACCAAGCAATATAAGATTATCAAAACCAACATCCTTTCTAGCGCCAGAATTATCTGTTATCCCATCATAAAATAGTCCTCCATATGAATCTTCAAATTTAGTATTCGGAAATAAATAATGACAAATTATAGAAAAAATGCTTTCGTTAACTATTCTTTCTCGCCTAGTATTAAAATTTAAAAATATATCTGCAAAGTTTAATGATTTATTCATTTCTATTAGACATTTTTTATTTATAATGCATTTATATCCCATACAACCAACCCACTTATTTTTATTTTGCATCATATACAAAGAATAATTTAAAAAATCAGTGTTTGTATTAAAATATTTAATTAAATAATGAATTATTAAATCACTGTGAGTAACAATATTATTATCTACGTTATATGGTGTCCTTTCTTCAATAATAGTATCCCAATGAAGACGATGATTTGTAAAATGCCAAATAAATTTTATTGTATCAATATCGGAAACATTATCTAGTTCTCTTCTAAGAATTACGCTATCATGAAGATAAACAACATTATCATTCATATTTATATCATCACAATCTAATATAAATTTGAATATTTGTTGTTCTCCGCAACCCTTATTGTAAGAAGGTATTAATTTGATATTATTCATAGTATTTATTAAATCATTAAAAAAAACATCGTAACAACTATCCGAATCATTTATTAAATAAATAATACAATTTTGATGATATTTTTGTATTGAATTTAAACATCGTATTAGCTGATTAGAATGAATTTGATTTTTAATACATGTTGTAACAATGAAACAAAAATTCATTTTAATAAAATATTCTTTAATTTTTATATATATTATAAATAAAGGTAATAAAATGATGAGGATTAATAATAATAATAATATGCATGATACAGCATTATATGGTGGTGCAGCATTTTCACAAATATATGGAAGATACGATAAAATTGTAGTTGATATAGGTGGCAAAAATTTTAACGGATCATTACGTAGATTTTTTGAAGAGAAAGGTATGAAATATATTTGTGTAGATATGGAAGAAGATGAATCAGTAGATATTATTGTAAAGCCTGGACAGGATTTACCATTTGAAACTGGTTCAATAGATTTAATTGTATCATCTTCTTGTTTTGAACACGACCCATGCTTTTGGTTAACTTTTAAAGAAATGGCTAGAATAACCAAATTAGAAGGTTACATATATATTAACGCGCCATCGTGTGGAACGTATCATAAATATCCAGGAGATAATTGGCGTTTTTACTCAGATGCAGGACAAGCCTTGGCGTATTGGTCTGGAAAGCAAATGTCAAATGAAACAGTTTATCCAGTTAAAGTAGTAGAAACCTTTCATATTTTGCCGATCACCGATGAATGGATTGATTTTGTATGTGTTTGGCAAAGAGTAAATGAAAAAGAAACTGAAATAATAGTTTCTGAATCAATTTTAAATACTATTGGAAAGTTAGAAGATCTTTTAAACATAAATAACATTAAAACTATTAAAAAATATAAGAATAATTCTAAACCTTCATAATTATTTTTTGTTGCTCCATAATCTGTTGTTTTAAATTTGGAATCAAATTATTTAATTCATTATTAAAAATACTAGTAATAGTCATATTTTTACAAGGCAATGTTTTCTTATTTATTTGAATATTAAGATCATAAATCTCATTAATATATTGGCATAATTCATATTTTGATACAGAAACGGGTGAAAAAATATGCCGAACTCCTTGCCAATACTCATTTTTACGAATGACATATTCAATAATTTTGGCTAATTGTAAACATGTAACACCATTCCAAAAGAAATTTTCATACCCATCAATAGTACCATTTTTTTGTTTTATTACCCATTCTATTAAACTATTTTTATTATTTAATTCCTCACCAATAATTGAAGTACGAATTATACACATAGAACTATCTTCACCTAGTGATTTGGAAATACCATAAATATCTTCGGCATCATGTTTGCTATTTTCATTGTAGTTACCATCTCTACCTGAGAAAACACAATCTGTTGTAATATGAATAAATGGAACACTATATTCCCTTGCTATTTCATTTAGTTTATGAGGAAAAACGGTATTTAATGCAATATATTTACGAATATCACATTTTTGTTGAGGTATAGCACCTGCACAATTAATAACTAGTTCACCAGTTTGAACAAGAGTTTCCAACCGTTTCCATTCACATGATTCTATATCAAACATATCACGATTAATACATACTATCTCATGAAACTGTGATAGGTATTTCTTTACGTAATTACCCAACATACCAGTTGAACCAAAAAGAATAATTTTCATTATATAGTATTCATAATAAAAATTACATATTACTTTTTGCATAAATCAATAATTTTACTATCAACAAACTCTCTTAAAAACTTATTATTATAGTCTAAATGTATATTATCACTAGTAAATGATTCTTTAATAAATCCATCTTCATCTGAAATAAATTCATAATTATCAAAAAATAAAATAGACTTATTCAAACAAATAGATAGTAAAAGTGAATTTGCATAGAGAGTATATTGTTTTCTCTCTTCAAAAGATCCCATAGAATTTTGTCCTTGGGCATTTGGTCTTGGATTAGGATAAATAGAAGAAATAATCGGAATAATAGAATATACTTGTTTAAGAATTAAAACTGTTTCAATATATTTGTCTATTAACTGTTTTATTTCTTCTTTCCACCTATCTTTTGCATGTAAAAAAATATTTTTTTGAATATCATTAAATCCAAAAAACATTACAACGAAATCGTTTGACTTAACATTATATAATTCATGACCATCCCCTATGTTATTTCCAATATTTAAAATATCTATTTTTTCAGAAATAAATTTAAATATCGTTACTGGTAAATACGATGATACGCCAAACCAGTGTACCTTCACTTTCATAGAATTGTGAAAAAAAATACTATGACTATCACCGATCGCAAAGATTTGTTGTCCAGATTCAAATCCACTATCTGATATTAAACATGTATTTCCATTTCTTTTTATTTCTTCTTCAATAATGGTATCCATAATAATAAGAACATCAATTATACTTTTATATTTATTACATATTAATAAAACTTCCACAAACAGTTACATAGCCATTTATACCAACTTTATTTTCAATAATACAAGTTTCTTCATCAATAGTCTTTAAAAACTTTGCAAACATTACCTCAAAACCAATACACTGAACAAAATCTGTTTCAGAATTTAATAAATAGTCTAACCATTTATATGCGGTTTCTCTGGGTAATTTATAAAAACAAGAAAATGCATTGTTTTCATCATTATTGATTTTATGAATACAAGGCACTGTATTATTATAAAGGTCATAGTTAAAACCATCGTTTAACCAATATCTGCCACTTATTTTAAATAAACTATCAAACTCAATATTATTTTCAAATAAAAATTTTAATGCAAGGATTGTCATAGTTCCTTCACCCATAGACTTAGATATTGTAAACATACGACTTATTAAAGCTTCAACACCAGTATCATAAATATTATACAGATAATCAACATGCTGATTAAAATATTTTCTTTCTTCATCAGATAATTGGGAACATTCTATTAAAAATATTTTAGTATTGGGTATTTTTTCTATAACCGATGATATGGTTTTCTTTGTATGTTCAAAGCGTTGTTCTTTATTAAAAACACTGCGAGATTTAGAATAAGACAACGGAATATTTGGCGGGTCAATAACAGATGTAATCAATGTGATACTGTTCATTATATGAACTATATTAAATATGTTTATATAAAAACCTCCAATAATAACTTATTTCATATGCATCCAAAAAATTGATTAATGATTAATCAATTAAATAACTAATAACAAACTCATCAACAATGTCGTCAATATGTATTCCACGAGTAGAATCAACCATAACCAAGGAATATATTTATAAAACGCTAATGAATCTTCAGATAGGCAATATAGAAAGAATTATTGAGATACCTTTACGCAACGACCCCACACACAAACGTATTATTATTAAGTTGAACTGGAATAAAAACTCTAGTTCGTTAAATATGCAAAAAATACTAAGAACAATTGGTTCTGTAAAATTAGTATATGATATGCCTTGGTATTGGAAGATAGTGACTACCCATCCACAGATATAAAATTATAAAGAGGAGAGTTTAGAAGGGAACCGACCAGCGAAGCTTTCAAGGTTTTGTTCATTGTCCCTTCACTACTCATCCGCAAATATAAAACGAAAATATTTATCAATAACTGGATTTATCTCATCGTATGTGGTTTTTTTATTTTGATTAAAAAAATAGCATAATATATCCCATAAGCTCTTTCTCATTTCAGCATTTTTAATCTCTTTCGTAAAGATATTATCTATATGTGAATATGCGCATAAGAATTCAAATATTTCGGTCTTTAATTTATTTTTAACTTCATGCAACAACGTCAGTCTAGTAGCATATTTATCATCTTCAATATCTTTATCAAATTGTTGTTTAAATAAAATATAACGAATCTCATTTTTAACATCCTTGAACTTAATGATAATATTCTTCTTAATGATTTCTACTTTCTTAATAAAAGAAAAAATATTAATATGACAGATAATAGGAAAAAGTTTTTTAACATCTTCAGGAATTAATGTATTGGTTGATTCTTTAATTTCACCTATCTTTCTTTCAATCTCTTTTATTTTATTAAGAACAAGAGTAGATTTTTCTTTATGACTTTCAATAAACATTAATTTATTATTCGTCATTTCCAAAGCGGTTTCTAGTTTATCATATTGTTTTACATTATGTAAATAATTTTCTATATACGATTCTAGTTTTAGATAGCTTATTAAAGATATACAAAGCATGATAATTGCATTTAAACCAGAAATAAATCCAGTACTCCAATGATAACATTCAACAAATGGAGCAACAATAGTAATAGCAGCACTAATAAAAAGACATGGAAACATTAAAAGATTTAGTTTTCTTTGTGTGAAATGTTTAGATTGTATATAAAGGTTTTTTTGACCGCGGATGTATGTTGTTAAGATATCCACCTCACTAGATATCTTATTATCAATACTTAAATCGTAATATTTGTTAATCATTTTTTCAACATCTCTGTAGGATAGTTTTTTATAGCCATGGTTAGACATAACTACGTCATCATCATCATCAGTGTCATAATTATTACTATCAGAATCACTACTATTATTACTATTACTACGACTATCAAAATTAGAAATAGTAACAGGACTATTACTGCGTATATTTTTAATATCAAACGATGAAGTTGTATTTGTTAGATGCATATCTCTTATTTTTTCTAAGTCCTGTTGAATTTTAGTATTAAAATGATTTTCAGTATAATCTATTAAATTTGTTTCTTCCTGTACATTTTCAATAGCAATATTGTTCTCTATACTTAAATGTATTTCATCAGATGGGTTTTGTGAAGTTGTTGTATTAGAAGATGAAGTTTCTATTTGTTCATCATCAGAAATCATTTAAAATAATATATACATATAATATATAATAATGAGCTCAGATAATTTAATTGAAAGTATTTTTGATAAGGTAGTGGAAGAGAAGAGAAACAACACTCCTATCCCTGCAAATGAAGATAGTAATTTATTAAGCAAATCAATTGATATTGAATTATCACAAGTAGAAGAAAATAAAGATGTAGTAGGTCTTCCCGAACCAACCGCAAATATAGAGTCTCAAGATGACTCTATTGCTAATGTTGAACAAACAAAACCTGAATCAGAAGAGATGATTAGAGATGGTAATGTAGCGGATAAAGAGAAAAAATCCAAATGCGCAATTTTATGCGCATCATTAAGTAAATTATTATGTTGTAAATAAAAATATTTCATAAGCGTAGGTTTTATACTTATGAAATACTTCTTTCTCAAAAAATTGAAAATCATATTATTTGAGAAAGAAATAGCATAGAAATGACAACAACAATATTAACCGCCGAAAAAGCGCACAAACAATTAGTTACTGACTATAAGAAGGAATTCCGTAACTTTCTTTTAACATCTAGGTTTAATAACAGCACATGGTCGGAAAATACAGAATTCCGAAATCAAAATACAAACTTTAATTGCATTTATTGCTCGCCGGATCCAATATCACAAAACATACCAATAGATTCTGTGTTGTTTATTCTAGAGATGAATAATGATACGAATAAAATCATGGGGGTAGGAATGGTGAGAAATCACCCAGTATTAAATAAATATTTTGTATATGAGAACGGTAATTATAATAGATACGTTTATGCAGGCAAAAATCGCATTGACCGAACAAATATGTCAGAAGAGGAAGAAAAAGTAATGATGATATTTGATATTCTATGTTTTAAAGGGAATCGGCATATGAAACGTAGTCATGGACTGAAATCATTCCCGGTGGATATGCTTTATAGGTGTAGTAAAAAGTTGGATTTAGTAAAGTTTATAGCCAATATGTTTAAAATACGTTTATCTACTAAAAATACATAAATGTTTTGTCTTGTTCTAATATAAACAATGAATTCAACAAATAGAAAAGAAAGTGAAATGTATGATGTATCAACATACTCAGATGCTGAATTATATGAATTATTAGATTTATCTAGTCCTACCGATAGAGAGCTAGAAGCTAAAATCATTTTTTTATATCGTAAGTACAAAAATATGCAGAATAGCTCAGGAGACCAATTAGCCAAGTTTTTTTACGATATTCATAGTCATTTTTTTGAAAATGATTATGATACCGAAGAAGAATATGACGATACTATTGTAAAAGAAGGTCTTACTACATTAAAGGATGTTCAAAAACAACAATCAGAGAATATAGATGCCGCGAATAAAAAAAGTAATAAAATAACAACCGATATTTCTACAGACAGTAGAACATTTTTAACGGATACCGAACTCAGAATAGATGGTAAAAATAATAAAACTACTACGACAGCGGGGCAAGCAAGTAGCCAAACAATTAGTTTTGTTAAACAACAAGATTACACATCAGATAATATAAATCCATTATTAAAAGAAACTGTAACACGTGTAATAAGTATTGATAGTCAATACAGAGCTGATAAAAATTCTCTCCCTACTGAATTCACGTTTGATTTAGCAGACCCTTTAAAAGATGTAGTTTCTCTAAGTTTATATTCAGTTCAGATACCATATACTTGGTACACTATAGCAAAAAGTTATGGTAGTAATTTTTTTTATATAAAAGGTAGCTCACCCGGTATTAATAATGGAAATCATGATATACAAATAGCTATTAATCCTGGTAACTATGACCCAACAAATCTAGTAGCTGAAATAAATAAATCTATGATAAATACTTTTACGTCATATACGGATATTAGTTTTGGAAGTACTAGTATAAGTTATAATCCAGGTAATTCAAAATCATATATTCAAATAGATATTACAAAACAGTATAGTGAGAATAGTTATAATTTGAATTTCCCATACTATACTACACCAAATATTTATCAGAGTGTTGGTGACCTAGATGATGTTACTAGAGCCAAAAATAGCATACCCGCATTTTTAGGTTTAAATAATCAAACATATAAATTAAATACTCTTAATTCTGGAATACTTAAATCAACAGACATCTTGAATAATAATAATATGTTATACAAAATAGATCCATTAAGTACTACTATTAAAGTAATAAAATACACTAGTTTTATTGATAGTGCAACATCAGAAGCTAGTTTTTATGTACCAGGCACTACACCGGTTGATATATCATTTAATATAAAATTATCTTTACTTACAGATGGTGCAACAAAATATAGTCGTAATGAAATATTAACAGACTTAAGTAATCAAATTTTTAATAGCAAATATTTGTCACCAGAATCTTCTATATCTTTAATACAAATTACAGACACAAATGATATTAGATATGATAGTCAATATGGCGCATACTATTTTGAATTGGAATTAAAACCAAACCGATATACAACAAATAATATTACAAATTCAAAATTATTCCTTCAGTTTCCAGATGAAACAAATATAGCAAGTACGAGTACAAGAATATGGACAGGTACGAACTCAAATGGACTAAAATCATGTTTTTATTTCACTGATATTTCTAATGAATTACAATTAATAACAGCAGAAACACCTATAGTAAAACAAACAAATTTATATAATATTTTACAAGGGCCTTATGTTAGTCTAAGATGTGTAAATACGAATTTTATTTCAAGCGCAAACAATATTTCTTTTCCATTAAAATTAAACCAATCTACAAACACAACCACATATACTGTTTCTCAAATGATTGATTCTATTAATGCTGGAATTATAGACCAGTCGTTTAATACTCCTTTTTTGGACGGTCTTCCTAATCTGTCATATAAATACACAGAAGACAGAACACCTAGTAATACGATTGCATATGTAGATTCTAATTATGTTTTTTCTCTTGCAATTGATATTTCAAAAAGATTTGGTAACAATAACTATAGTATAGATTTTTCTGGTAATACAGGTACATTATTTAATAACCAATTTCTTTTAGGGTTTGACCTTATTACTGCCAAACCATTAACTAGTAGTAGTTTGACAGGAATAAAATCTAGTAATGACCGTGTAGGTTTACCTGATAGTATTACGATACCAAATGGCTCTGTATTATTTTATGTGAATCCTGTTCAGGATATGTGTGGTAATGAATTGGATAATATAGGACCTATTTATTATTATGATGCTAGTAACGTTTTTAATAAATATACCACATCATCAGGTTCAGGTAATTTATCAACAAAATTAACAACTTATTTGCAGAACTATCAATATCAGGGAAATTATATATTTACATCAGATACATCATTTAATATAACAACGGGCTCACAACTTAACACGTATAATATATCATTAAATCTATACATAAATAGAGAAATATCATCTAAGGATTATAGCATTCAATTTATAGATACAGTAAATCCACTTTATGAAGCCAATAGCAATTTAAATTTTTGGGCTGACCCTTTAAATATAGATACTAATACATTTATAACACAGGCATTGGATTTAAGTAATAATAGCGCATATCTTACAAAATATACAAACAGTACAGCTATAACAGTAAAGGCTGCTATACCAATAGAAGTAGTAACGATTAATTTCGCATCTATACCCAATACATTTAAATTTATAGGTTATGAGGATGGTGTAGAAACTACATTAGGTACTAACGATATAGTAATAACTGTTCCAATATATGATTCAACCAATAACTTAATTTATTACACTAGAGATATGTTAGTATCAACATTAAATTCGTTATTAGCTAGCAATCCATTATCATATGGTTCATATGTATATTTAACTCCACCTGATGTAAATCATAATTATTATTTAAAAATATTCAATAACGTTAATAAAATATACAGAGCAAGTGATTATAAAGTAGTTTTTTATGACGCAGTAAGTTTTGTACGTTGTTTTACCGGTGCAAAAGGTGTCCAGAATACTACATGGGATTCTACACTTGGTTGGATACTAGGATTTCGTAATTCCACATATTATATTTTAAACGAACCAACACAAACTACATCATTTAATTATTATACATCATTTTTATTATCTAATAGTTCTGGAATTTATTCACAAGATAGTAAAAATACAGTAACAATCGTAGGTGATACTGGAGTAAGTACTAATTTATTTAATTATTTTATGATATGCTTAGATGATTATAATTTGAATCATTTGAATGATGGATTAGTTACTATTACTGGGCAAGATACTAGTATTCCTTTACCGTCTTATACAGATAGGTCAAATTTTCAATGTGACCCTGTAACAAATCAATTAACATATAACGCAAACACAAGAGAATATTATTCACAATTGACACAGAAGCAATTATATTCACTAGCCCAAAAATCCAATTCTAAAAACACTACAACATCTAATATATTAGGAGGCGTAAGTTCATCTGTTTATGGAAGAGGACCTTTTTCACAGGATGTATTTGCAGTTATTCCTTTAAAGTTAAATGGCCTACAGAATGGTCAATACTTCGTAGAATTTGGTGGAACATTACAAAACAACAATAGATATTATTTTGGTCCAGCAAACATTCATCGTATGACAGTAAAATTAATGAGTGATAAGGGTAATACAGTAGATTTGAACGGAACAAATTGGTCATTTAGTTTCATTTGTCAGCAGTTGTATAAGCAAAAGGGTAAATAATTTCTCAGCATTTTATAAGTAGAATGCGAGAAATTATAGATAAATTAGGATTTTTGGGACCATTAATATTATTATGTATTGGCATATATAACTTATGGAATCAACAAAAGTATTTATTATCCTATTTAGTATTTTTTATTGGCAATACAATATTAAATAAGATTTTAAAAATTATAATTAAACAGAAACGCCCAAGCGATGGTATAAAAATTATGAATGAAGAGTACTCTGGTGAGGAAATATATGGTATGCCATCTGGCCATGCTCAATCCTCTTTCTTCTCCATCGCGTTTTTATACTTTGTTAAGGGTTCTCCAACATGGTTAATTATAGAGTTATTCATAGCTACATTAACTATTTATCAACGATGGAAATATAAACAACACACATTAGAACAATTATTTACAGGGTCATTCGTAGGTATAGGGTTTGCTTATCTTTCGTTTTATATTACAAAACAATGGTTATCCGAAGGGAAATAGATGGAAAACAATATATTTTTATAGTATATAAAGAATGTCCCAGAGTGATTATATTAAATACAAAAAAGTAAATACCGTATTACAATTAGATGCAAGCAGCAATTTTTTACCCGTTCTTAATTCTCAAGATTACTCTGACTACAAAGAATTTGTTTTAGAGAATACAATTGCGAATAGCAAAACTATTTATAGACGTATTACTCCATCTACTACGCAAGTAGTATTAAATATGGAAAAGAATAAATCACTAGTTCAGAATATGGGAACGTCAAAAACAAATTGCCCTAGTTTTTTAATGTGTAATAATACGAATACACGCCCATATCGTGTAAATATGTCTGATGTATATTTTACACCCACACCGCAACCATTAAGTTGGATGCAAACCAAGAATTCTTCTTGGAAAAAGACGGGTTGCAAATGCATATTAAATAGCGCTAAAACAAATGCTAATATATGCTCATGCAAAACTAGTGTATAAACATATTTTTTATTATTGAAAATATGTTTTAATAAATCAGATTACTTATTTCATGAGAGTTTTAACCATAGCTTTTAATTCATTCATCTCATCGGTTAGATTTTGAATCTTTTTATTTTGTTCTTCAATCACTAATAAAGCTGCTTGCAATTCTCTATCTATTTCTTTTACGGCAGCAGTGGTAATAGTAAATACTGATGTGTAATTTACACTATAAAAATCATCAACATATTGGCCATATACGAACAATGAATTACCTGATAAATCACTATCTAAAATAGGCTCTGTAATAGAGAAGGTTTTATCATCTATTATTTTATCTATTGTTCTAATGATTTCTTTCTTTTTATTAGAGGTAAATAAACGAACTTTACAAAAGGATGTATCAGTAAGTGATTTTAATAAAAAGTCAGTAGTTAATTTACTTTTTAATTTGATAATCTTATTATTTGAAATATCCGCATAATCATAAATATTTGGAATATATTCTTTAGTTTGTGTAGTAGCATAATCAAAGACATTCGCTATTTCTTGACCTATAAACCCCCAAGTGTACTCATTTTCTTTATTTGTATCAATGAAAGAATATTTCTTAGGTTCTAATTTACGTAAAACATCTACAGCAAATGTTCCATTAATATTTATAATATTTTTTTTAATACGAATATCAGAAGTAGCATTATAAGAAGTAGCATTTACATTACCATTTACGTCTAATTTATAAGTAGGTGAATCTTTACATATTCCAACATTACCCAAGCATCCACTTACAGTATCTCTAAAACCCGGCATTAAATTAATATTATCTCCTGCGTCATTAGCTGATACTATTCTTAGAGTTGTGTTTTCACTAGATATTTGAACATATTCTAAATATGCAGTATCCCCACCCCCACCACCAGGATTATCAATACCTATATATAGTTTAGTATTAACACGCACATCACCTGTAAAAGTAGCACCAGATAATGGAGCATAACTACCAATAGTTAAATTATTACTTGTATAACATTCATAACCATTAGAAAAAACTTTACCAGCGTAAATATTACCTGCAACACCTACACCACCAGCTACAATAAGTGCACCACTACCAGTACCTGTAGAAGCAGTTGTTGCTAATATTGAAACAACACCAGCATTATTAATGTACATAAATTGAGTTCCATCCACTTTTTTAAAAGCGAATCCACCATCAGCACTTCTAGTAATAAATGCCGTGTTCCATGTACCATTTTGATTTTGAAGCTCCATTCCGAAAGCAGCGTCAGTCCAAACGTAAAACCCCTTGCTTGGTCTAGAGCCACTAGATGAAGTATTATCATTTATATACGCTTTACCACTAAATGTGCTATCACCATTAACAGTTAATGAAGATAATGTACTAGCACCAGCATTTAACACTCCACCAACATATACATTACCAGTTATACCTGCACCTCCAGTAACTTGTAAAGAACCAGTTGTAGTACTTGTGCTTGCATTATTAACACCAATTGTTAAATTACCATCAGTAAAACTATGAAGTCCAGCTATGTATCGTAATGTTCCACTTAATGTAGCAGATGAGCCACCTGTTAATTGAATTCTCGCATTATAATCAGCAGAAACATCATTTTTAAAATCAATGTATACGGTAGAAGAACTTGCATAAGCACCAAGTTCAATCGCAGTAGAATTGAGTAAAGGTGTATAAACTAACCCAGCATATACATTACCAGCAACACCTAATCCTGCATTGGTACCACTCAACGTAAGAGCACCACTAGCAGTACTTGTAGAAACAGTTGTTGCTAATATTGAAACATTACCAGAACTAGAAATTCGCATACGCTCTCCATTTGCACTACCATTCCATGTATTAAATGCTAATGCTCCAGGATTAGTTGCACCACCTTCATTTATACAGGCAATTCTTGCGTTGGCACTATCAGTACCGTCGTTATTATATGCGGTGGACCCGTCAAGTTCAAACGCAATAGAAGCAGCAGAGTTAGCAGTAGCTGCACCTCCGCTATTACGAACTGTAATGGAACCTCCCATTGCTCCATTTCTCGAACAGTCTACAATTAAATGTCCAAATGTAGGAAAAGATGAAGTTGTTCTTGGTAGGGTTGAATATAAGTGTAATTGTCCTGATGGACTATTTGTTCCGATACCTACATAACCATTATACCCAATTGCCAAACTATTACTTGTGGTGCCGCCGTTATTTACTTGGAATTGATACCCGACTTGATTAGCCCCTGGACTATAACTATATAAATATAAACGGTAAACGGCAGGGTCATCGGCGTTTATACAAAGCCCGCCACCAATCCCATCAGTATAGTTATTTTTAATAGTAAGACGACTAGGAGGGGTCGTCGTACCGATTCCAACATTGCCCGCCGCAGTAATATTCATCCTATTAGCACCTTGTGTTTGAAACCTAAGACCACCATAACCAGATAAAAATCCTACCGGACCAATACCTGTTACAAATGCTGAGTTATTTTGCCATGATAACCCATAATTAGGGATAGTAAGTGTATCAATAGTAGTTACTGAATTATCGGCTGTGTTTATATAGCCCCCGGGTAAAAATAATTTCTCAGATGCCGTTCCTAATGTTATCTGATTAGACGCTGTTATCTTTGCGCCAGCACCAATAGCAGTTGAATTTGCCCATGAATTTGCACTGGAATCTAAATCAGCCATCGATCCTAAAAATGTATTCCAATGTGAAGCAGTTTGTTTATTATTTAAACCAGCTTGGTAACCTATAGCAGTATTTTGATAAGTTGTGATATTAGATTGTAACGCACTAAGGCCAATAGCAGTATTTGAATCACCTGTTGTATTATTTTGGAGAGCACCTTGTCCATTGGCTGTATTATTATAACCAGTTGTATTTGAAGTAAGAGCACCTTGTCCATTGGCTGTATTATTTGGCCCTGTTGTATTTGAAGTAAGAGCACCTTGTCCATTGGCTGTATTATTTGACCCTGTTGTATTATTTTGGAGAGCACCTTGTCCATTGGCTGTATTTTGAGAACCGGTTGTATTAAGATAAAGAGCAATCTGACCAGTAGCTGTATTATAAGTACCTGTTGTATTGCTTTGGAGCGCACCTTGTCCATTGGCTGTATTATAATTACCTGTTGTATTACTTTGGAGAGAATTTTGTCCACTGGCAGTATTTTGAACACCGGTTGTATTATATTGGAGAGCATTTTGGCCATTGGCTGTATTATTTGACCCTGTTGTATTAGTAACAAGAGCAGCTACTCCTGTGGCTGTATTATAATTACCTGTTGTATTATTTTGGAGAGCATACTGACCTGTGGCTGTATTTTGAGAACCTGTAGTATTGTATTGGAGAGCAGCATCTCCTAGAGCTGTATTTTGAGAACCTGTTGTATTTGAAGTAAGAGTCCAATGCCCAATCCCCGTATTATAACTAGATGTATTTAATTGGAGAGAACCCTGACCAATAGCTGTATTATAAATACCGGTTGAATTCGCATTCAGAGCATTTAAACCAAACGCAGTATTTGACGCAATAGACCCTCCTCCTCTCCCTACTATTAAACTATTAATTGAAGCATCCGACGCTACTGTTAAAGCATGAGTAGGATTTGTTGTGCCTATTCCGACATTACCTGTTGTCGTTAAACCACCTGTCACATTGAGTTGATTAAGAGTAGTCCCATCTAAAAACAACGCCGTGGTAGTTGGCCTACTAAAATTTAGTTTCCATCTACCTATATCTACTATATTTGACCCCCCAAATGTGCTACTAACAATAAGCCTGAAATAAGTAAAAGTATTATATTGATAACCGTATGTTGTGAAGGATATATTACTTGTTACCGGTCCAAAACTAATTGTACCAGTTCCGTTACCATTAATAGTATTGGAATCAGTATATTGGCCATTTACATATTGCGCAGAAACTGAACAATAATGGATAGGAAACCATGTGGTTCCACTATTGGTTGACCCCACTAACCACCATGTTTTTGGCATAGCAGAACCCAGTCCATTTGCATCAGAAGAAGATAATTTGTAATTTCCCACATTTAACGCAACATTGGATTGTATTTGAATCCAATCACCAGATACAGTTAGGACATCTGGGGTACTTGAACTACTTAAAGTAACACTAGTTGTGGGATAACTTCCAGCAGGAAGACCAGCAGAATATGAACCAGCTATGGATGCCCATTTTAAATTAGCAGCGTTTGTAGTGAATGCATTGTAAGCAGAATAATTTACGTCATTATTAAAAAAGCTACTATGTGCAGATGTCCATGATACTCCAGAGTTTGTCCAAGAGCTTGTTGTGAGATTGGTACTTAATAATGGAGTATAGGTAGCAGATGTTAAACTGGTAATGTTCTGTCCTACCGTATTAAGTGTGCCCTGTCTAACATTCATATTAATTCGGCATGTTTTAAAACATGTATCCATAAATCCTATGCCGAACCAACTAGCGACCGTGGTATTAAAGACATTATTATTAGCCCCATCCCCAGGGCCGGTGAAGAAGCCATTATATCGTGGTGGATTATAGAAAATATACTTTTGGAAGACATTTAGGGAACCAGCAGCGGTTGTATTGATTATTCCACTAACGTCTAATATGGTTTGTGGGGTGGTTGTTCCAATTCCAACATTACCAGAAACATATAAATTTCCATTATATGACGCATCACCACCAACAAATAAGCGAGCATTTAATGAGACATCACTAGTAACAAATAGACGAGATGTCATTGAAACGTCATTTATCACAAATAATCGGGTATAAATTGTGGTATCTCCGCTCATCACGGTTAAATTATTACTAATTAATACTTGTTGATATGGAGTAATACTAGTGTATATATATCCACCGACACCTCCAGCTATTACAGTTTGATATTGACCATTTGCACTCATAGCAATACCCTGTGATTGCCATATCTGATTCATAGTATTGCTAATTCTTTTTGTATTTTTAATTGTACTATCGTACCATGTCGCACCATAATTACTTGATGAATAAATAGCACCTGATTGGAATGTTAATGATGCATTAGATATTGTTTGCGTAATGTAATTACTTATTTCAAACTGATATACAGTATCCCCCATAGCAAGTACAGGATTAGAAGTAACAACTGTTCCAGTTGGAATACCAGTTCCAGATACAGCAGCTCCTAATATAATAGCTGGGTAACTTGAAGTATTACGTGTTGAAACTAAATTACTACCTAATACAATATTAAATAATCCAGAATATGTTATTGCATTATTATTTACTACAGCAGTTTGATATTGACCATTTGCACTCATTGATATTCCGTTCCAGTAATTATTTATAGCAGAATCATTCCATGTTAATCCATAATTTGATGAACTATAAATTGTTCCACGATTTGAACCCATAAAAGTAGTTGCAGCATTTGTAATTAAATTTATAGTTGATGTAACTGTGCTAATATATTTACCAGAAGATGAAATACTTACTCCTGCAAACTGTTGTGTAGTAGCACCAATCAAGATAGATATCCATGTCTTTCCAAAATTATTTGAAATATATAAGTTGTTGCTATAAATGCATGTAACTTGATATTGTCCAGTAGATGAAATAGCAATACCATTAAATGGTTTATATCCAGGTAATCCAGTATTTCCTGTATTTCCACCACTATCTAAACTAGACGCTATAGCCCATGAACTGCCATAGTTTGATGTCAAGTATAAATCTCCAGATTTACTACCACTAGTTGCATAATAATTATTTATAGTAGCAATTTGATATTGCCCAGTAGATGACATAGTAACTGACGTCCAATATTGTGTAGATTGTTGTGTAGAAAGAGAATAGGATGTAGATCCATTTGTTGATGTTGTAGCTATATAATTATTAACACCAATAGTATATTCAGTCCATGGTCCTAATCCATAATTGCTATTTGTCCAAATATTACCAGGAATAACTGTAGCAGTTTGATATTGTCCTGTCGCGGATACTGAGACTGAAGACCAATATTTACCAGATATATTTGTGTTTTTAGTCCATGAGAAACCATAATTTGCTGATGTATAAATATAACCAAGACTATCAGAATTTGTTGTTACAACTGTTTGATATTGACCATTTGATGAAATAGAAATACTATTCAATGTTTCACCTGATATTCCATAAATAGGAGTCCATGCGGACCCATAATTATTAGAAAAGTCTAATGGAGGTGTATTTGTTAATAATACTGAATTATCTATTAATGTTATAGGGTTTACTGTTCCGCGTAAGTTTATTACACCACTTAAGTCTACTTGATAAGGATTACCTGATACGCCTAGGAATAAATTGTTAGCTATGTACATATTACCACCAAAAGATGCATCTGTTAAAACAAATAGACGAGCACCCATAGATACATCACTAGTTACAAATAGACGACTATTCATAGAAACATCTCCACCTACAAATAAACGACCACCCATAGAAACATCGCTAGTGACAAATAAACGACTGTTCATAGAGACATCGCCCTTTACAAAAAGCCGGGAATTCATAGAGACATCGCCTTGAAGAATACTACGGCCAAATCCATATACATTTCCACCGAATGAAGCATCTGTCTTTACAAATAAACGAGCACCCATAGATACATCACTGGTTACAAATAAACGAGAATTCATAGATACGTCACCATTCACAAACAAGCGCGAATTCATAGAGACATCGCCTTGTTGAATCGTACGTCCAGACACATAAATATTTCCACCGAATGAAGAATCTGTTAAAACAAATAGACGAGCACCCATTGAAACGTCACTGGTTACAAATAAACGAGAATTCATAGATACGTCGCCATTCACAAAAAGTCGGGAATTCATAGAGACATCACCCTGATTTATAGTGCGTCCAAATGCATACATATTTCCACCGAATGAAGAATCTGTTAAAACAAACAGACGTGCACCCATAGAAACATCACTGGTTACAAATAAACGGCTATTCATAGAGACATCTCCATTTATAAAGAAACGGGAATTCATTGAGACATCACCCTGATTTATTGTGCGTCCTAATACATAAATATTACTACCAAATGATACGTCATTACTAACAAATAAACGTGCATTCAAACAAGCATCATAAATAACATTTAAACGACCATTTAATGATAAATCCTCATATACTATCATTGTATATTGAGTTTGAGTTACATTTGTATAAAAAATGTAGTCTTGCCTATATTCTAGAACATTTAACCTTCCATTAATAAAAACATCATTACCGACAAATAAACGACCACCCATAGATACGTCACTAGTAACAAACAAACGTGAATTCATTGATACATCACCGTTAATAAACAAACGTGAATTCATGGATACATCACCTTGTTCAATAGTGCGTCCAAGAGTATATAAATTTCCGTTATATGATGAGTCACCAGAAACAAATAAACGTGCATTCATTGAAACATCACTACTAACAAATAAACGTGAATTCAATGAAACATCGCCACCTACAAATAAACGTGCACCCATAGATACATCGCTACTTACAAACAACCGAGAATTCATAGAAACATCGCCGTTAATAAATAGACGCGAATTCATAGAGACATCACCTTGATTTATTGTACGTCCAAGAGTATATAAATTTCCGTTATATGATGCGTCCCCTGAAACAAATAAACGAGCATTCATTGAAACATCACTAGTTACAAATAAACGTGAATTGAATGAAACATCGCCGCCAACAAATAACCTACCTCCTAGAGAAACATCACTAGTAATAAAAAGACGTGAATTGAATGAAACATCACCTCCTACAAATAACCTACCTCCTAGAGAAACATCACTAGTAATAAAAAGACGTGAATTCAATGAAACATCGCCACCTACAAATAACCTACCTCCTAGAGAAACATCACTAGTAATAAATAAACGTGAATTCAATGATACATCTCCACCAACAAATAACCTACCTCCTAGAGAAACATCACTAGTAATAAATAACCGAGAATTCATAGAGACATCACCATTAATAAACAAGCGAGAATTCATAGATACATCACCTTGTATTATAGAGCGACCCGATGTATACATATTACCACCAAATGACGTATCTGTTAAAACGAATAAACGGCCACCCATAGATACGTCACTAGTCACAAACAACCGACTATTCATAGAAACATCACCATTTATAAAAAGACGGGAATTCATTGAAACATCGCCTTGAATAATAGAGCGCCCTAATGCATACATATTACCAGTGAATGAAGCATCAGTAAAAACAAACAGACGGGAATTCATTGAAACATCACCTGTAATACATACAGATGTTAAAACGCGTTGAAAAGATGGATCTGTTACCAAATCATCACGCAAAAATATATTACTGATATCAATAGGTTTTACAGTAATTGAATATGGAACTAAAGGGCTTCCATTAATACCCGAGTTTAATGAAAAATCTGTTGTTAAAACAAGAATACCATTTCGTATATTACTACGATTGCCAAAATTAGTGGCTCCGTAGGTAAGACTATCTGTATACATTTGAACAATATTATTAGAAGCAGGAGCTTTCATATAAAATCCTGTTCCCGATGAATCTACTGTAAAAAAACCAGCAGTAGATAAACTTGCGTCTTGAATAGCAAACCCAGCACCTAACCATCCAACATTATCCGCTATGTTTGCAACACTAGAAATACTTGATGCATTGGCTTTAATTTTACTGAATGATGAACCATAATTTGTAGCCGCAGCAGTACCAGTAGTATTATTTTGGGTACTATTAAAAACAAATGCTGGAATAGCAATAGTGGTTAAATTAAAATTTTGGGCGCTTAATTTTCCACTAATAATCAGGTTATCATTAGCACCCGCCAAATAAATGGTATTTGTTGTACTACTAGATGTTTGATTTCCAGCACCAATTGTAATTGTTCTAGTACTACCTACAGTGCCTTGACCTGTTCCAATGTTAATAAATTTAGCACTATTACCAATGGTAATACTATCCGCAACACCAGGCTCAGTAGCCACATCTGGATAATTTGGGTTGTTGTAATATAGATTTGAACATATATCATAATATGCACTATAAACTGTACTATAAACTGTAAGATTTTTTGTAATTCCAACATTACTATTTAATGAAACATCGTTTACTACAAATAATCTATTGTTTAAAACAGCATCGCCATTTAAAATACTGCGGAAATTAGTATATAAATTACCATTAAACGAAACATCGTTGGATACAAATAATCTAGCGTTCATTGAAACATCGCTTGAAACAAACAAACGAGAATTCATGGAAACATCGCCATTGATAAAAAGGCGAGAATTCATAGAAACATCGCCTTTAATAATAGTACGTCCTTGTGCATACAAATTGCTTCCAAATGATACATCATTAGATACGAACAACCTTGCATTCATAGAAACATCACTTGTAACAAACAAACGAGAATTCATAGAAACATCACCATTTACAAAAAGACGAGAATTCATAGAAACATCGCCCTGTAATATAGTTCGCCCTTGTGCGTACAAATTGCTACCAAAAGATACATCTGTTTTTACAAATAGTCTGGAACCCATAGAAACATCACTAGTCACAAACAAACGCGAATTCATGGAAACATCGCCATTTACAAAAAGGCGGGAATTCATAGAAACATCACCCTGATTAATAGTGCGTCCAATAGTATATATATTACCACCGAATGAACTATCAGATAAAACAAATAAGCGAGCACCCATTGACACATCACTGGTAACAAACAACCGACTGTTCATGGAAACATCGCCATTTACAAAAAGGCGAGAATTCATAGAAACATCGCCTTGTTTTATTGTGCGTCCAAAAGAATAGACATTTCCGTTCATAGAAACATCGCCTCCTATAAACAATCGCGACCTTATAAATCCATCATCGTTTACTACAAGGCGTCCGTTTAATGACAAATCTTCACTAATTATCAATGTATAATTATTTGTAGTTACGTTTGTATAAATTATGCTTGATTCTGCGTATTCTAATACGTTTAACCGACCAACTATAAGCACATCTTTCTGAACAGTAAAATTGCCACCAACATAAGTATCTGAGCCAATAGATAATTTAGAATTCATAGAAACATCACCATTTACAAATAGACGTGCGCCCATAGAAACATCGCTAGTTACAAACAACCGACTGTTCATAGAGACATCTCCACCTACAAAAAGTCTAGAGCCAAATGATACATCACTTGTTACGAATAATCTTGAATTTAACGATGCGTCTCCACCTACAAAAAGTCTAGACCCAAATGAAACATCACTTGTCACAAACAAACGAGAATTCATAGACACATCGCCCTTAATAAAAAGTCGCGAATTCATAGAAACATCACCTTTAATAATACTACGACCACCCGAATATACATTGCCATTCATAGAAACATCGGCACCAACAAATAGACGTGAATTCATAGAAACATCATTTACAACAAACATACGCGAATTTACAGATAAATCGTATCCTACAAACAATGAACCTGCCATGTTATTAATTGTTTCATCGTTACCAATGTAGATGGATTGTATATTATTATTATTTAACAAATTAAAACTACTGTTATTTGACATAAGTTTACCTCCATCATTAATATTCAAATCACCTGACATAAACATATTACCAGAGACTTCAAAAACAGTATTGCTTACTCTATTATAAAGATTTGGATAATATGCATATAATAATCTACTTGCACCATAAGACCCAGTTGATGTTATTGTAGTTCCACTATATGTGTTTGGGACATAGGAACTAGTAACATTGGAAATAAGAAATAAATCAATAGAATGCATATATATATTTCTCAATTGGTTATTAGAACCATCAATGCGACTTCCTATTCCTGAAGAATTTAATAATTCATGTGGTACAATAGACCACCTAGAGCTTTGCCAATTATTCGTATAAATAAATACACCATTGTTACCTACTGCTACTGCTCTAGATAAATCATAGATAAAAACACTTTGTAAGTTAACATTACCAATATTAATCGCACTTAATGAGAGATCTGTCCATGTTGTACCGTCGTTTGTCCATGATAAAATGTTATTACCTACTGCAATAGCGTTAGAATTATCATAAACATTAACACCATTATACTGAGATAAATAAACATTCTGACGGTTATATATAGATGTAGGTATAGAGTTTGACATATCTACTTTTATAATACCATCACCAGCCAAATAAATATACCTTCCGCTGCAATCAACAGCATTTACTTTATAACTATAATTATTGGTTCCAATATTTGTATATGTAATTGCATTTGTAACTGGATTTATAGAATAAGTAAAATAGTTCTGAATATTATAGCTTTGGTTGGATGTTAAATATCCTATGTAACCGCTATAGACTATTGGGTCAACAGGGTTATATGGATTAAATGTAAAATAAAATGTATTATATTTTGGTGAATTTGCGGTATTGTTTGTATTATTGGTGTAATCAAATGATAAAAATACACGAAATATATCAAGGTATGGTGTAACATAAATATTCGTAGTATTACGGAAAACTAAACTACTGGTTTCTATTGAGTTGTAAATTAATAATGCCCAATTTAACCCTCCATTAATAGTGTAATATAAACTGCTATTATTTGTACCAAGAATAGCAAAACTTGTGTCATATACATAAAGTGAATTAAATATATTATCAGAACGTTGTTCAAAATTATCATATGAATTTACATCAATATCTATTGGCAGTGTATTCCATGTTTTACCCTTATCATTTGTAAATGAAAAATATTGAAGATATACAATATTATTACCTACTAACGTACCAGTAGATGATGAAGACCCTACTGCCATTCCAAAATTAGGGTTGATTTTGGAAAAATGTACCTGTTTGAATTCAAAGTTTGCGTTAAAAACTGTTTTTAATTCTCCATTTCCTATTCTAGTTGGACCATTAATATCTAATACATATTTGTCGGTTTTGGGTATGAAAGTATTTATTCCTGTAGTAGAAGCATATTTATGAAAAGTGTTACCAGAAACAATATTTTGAGAAAGGACGTAATTACCTGAAAAATCACTAAGAAACAATGAACCAAAGGAACGTTTCGTATCAGCAGGGAATGCGCCACCTCCTACAGCAAATCCTGAACCACTTGGGTCTATGATTCTTAAATAAGTGTTTGAACTATTATCAATAGCTAATAATGATAATGAGTTTCCTGTTAATGCAGAGCTTACGTCGTATACATTTTTCAAATATGTTGTATTAGAACTATCATAAATAATAGCAGATTCCTTATATTTACCATCGTAGTTTAATCCACGATTTGTAACAATTAGATATGAATCTAATGTTGTGCTATTACTACTAATATTAAAATTACCAGTTGTACTAAACAAACTAAGAGTTCCTGCTGCACTTATCAATACATTTCCACGATTATCTAATGAAATAACAGATGCCGATGATGAGCCAATAGTTAATCCACTACCAGGCTGATTCTTTATAAATGAATCCGCCTTATTTAATATATTTGTGCTTACATCATTATAGAAATATATGTTAGATGAAGCATCATCTGCAGCAATAACTATTCCATGCGCATTTACATTTTGACCAATAATGTTACGAATATAATTCATACTAGTATCTATTTTTAATACTTCAAAACTTAATCCAGTAATATGCAGTGCAGCCTCGGGGTGTTGGTTATTAATGCTAATTCCATTTGGGTTTCCTGTTACATATGTCCATGGTAAATTCACACGGGAAGCATCTGTGCCAAAAAATAATCTATCCTTTACAAATAAATTTCCAGATGTAATAAGTTCACCCAATGCTTGAATATACGTACCACTTTGAATAAAATCCTGAGAAAGTAACTGACCCTTTACCTTCAAGTTATCAAATTGATTAATATTAGCGGCAGTACTTCTTGATAAAAATTGGTTTGCAACAATAGACCCAGCATTGACTGTAGATATAGTTGTCTTTTGTGTTCCACCATATTGTCGCCAAGACATAGTAATTATTATACAATTACTATGTATTTTTATTTTACAGATTCAAACTATATCATGGATATGTTTTTCTAAAATCAATAATTTTTTCTTGTTTTACGATTTG
>Ga0114979_10000143_pt1 | contig 45405 bp, 41 predicted proteins | sample S_140625_EF_Meta_FD_87315 | JGI IMG/M metagenome (GOLD analysis project Ga0114979, IMG submission 87315) | Freshwater microbial communities from Lake Simoncouche, Canada to study carbon cycling - S_140625_EF_MetaG | ecosystem: Environmental > Aquatic > Freshwater > Lake | place: Lake...
AGAGCTGTTACACTTGCTCGTAGAGCTGTTACACTTGCTCGTAGAGCTGTTACACTTGCCTAGCGATATACTATTCGGTGTATAAAGTTCATTTACCTGAATCTGTTCAATGAGACAATGTCGCAGATCTTGGGCATCGACAAAGGATTTCGGCGCGTCTGCTACAATCGTCGGTCTGCAATAGTGGTATTTCTTGGAAAGATGAGCTTTGTTCACCAATACATCTAGTCTACAAACAATGTTCGATAAACTTTCCATCTCTTTGTACCAATCTTTTTCCATGGTTTCCAAGAATGTTTGATAATGTGTTGCAATCATCCCACTCATCTCGTCCCGCATTCTTTGAATATCTCTACAAATCTTGTCTAGCTGTGTCCATTGAATCTCATCATTGGACGCCGTCGATGCAGTCTTGAAATGAATCTCTTTGGAATCTTGAATACAAAGATCGGAAGTGATAGTCAAAGGAAACGTCTGTTTTTCCAAGGCGGATTTTAATAACGTGGCGCGCTTCTTGGTAATTTGCAGGCTCATCCCCGACTTGTCCGTCTCGTGTACTTTGACAAAATCATTCGTTTGTGCTGCTCCGCTATCGCTAACAAGTTGATTCAAGAATAAGCGGATTTGGTTGAATTGGGACATGCGTTTTTCAAAGAGAGACACTGCCGCGTCCAATTGTTGTGAAAACCCCGGTTGGAATAGGGTTTGTTCGAAAGCGGTGGCGGTACTCGTAGTGCGACATACATCTAGCAAGAGGTTTGACTCCATAAAGGTCGTGAATGTGGTACACATCGTTTGAATGGTTGTATATGAATCTACATCTGAATCATTTGCGATATATTCCAAGATTTCCGGAGCATCTTTGAATTCTTCGTTGAGGTGTTGTACAGTTTGGACAGTTTCATACAAATAATACAAAGAAGCCGGATATAGTTTACGTGTAACAAGCTGTCTAGCCAGTTTTTCCATGTCTCGCATAGAGGACATGGTGGTGCGCACTGTTTTCAGAAATGGTTCATCACGATATTCCAAGATCTTGGAAATCATGGTATATTCATGGTTCAACCAAGATTCGTCAAATGTCGGGTTCACCAATTGATGCCGGAATGCGCGTTTTCCCATGGGCGTCTTGCATTTATTCAGAAATCCATGAACAGACGACAAATGTCCCTGTTTTTTCCCGTCTTGGGATAAATCATCAATAATATTCAACTGTTTCAAGGTATGATTTGCCAAGAGAACTGTATTTGCAGCATTGTCAAATTGTGGCAAAGAGACACTTCGCACAATGTCCGGATTGTGTTCTTGGATAAAATCGAGCAAATAGCAAAATGCCTGTGTCGCAATGGAATATTCTTGGAATTCGGCGCATGTTTGGTATGCATCGGCATCATATAATTGCGAAATCATATGGCGGGTATAGGTTTGTTCTGATGCGCGGATCGCCTTTGTATCATGGGTTGCGCTGATTTTATGAATGGTTTGACATTGGATTCCGGAATATTGGACAATCTTGGAAATGGCGCGATCATCGAGGTTCGATATAATAATCACTTCGCTTGGACAATAAATGGAAATACATCTTTCTAGTTCATCCACCATGCTTGATTCCAAAGAATAGGTTGTTTCATGTTCGAATATATTGCATTTTCCTGTGAAAATATTGATAGTAGCCAAGCCATAGACAAGCCGATCCTTGTTTAATGGGGTCGTCTTGGAAAGTGGGGAGATTTTTTCTAGCCAAATGCACATGATATGATTCGACATTTGTTGCGAAACATCGGTTTCATAGGATATATGTGTTCCTGCAGAATAAATGGCGTGGAGAGATCGAGTGACGGTTTTTCCATCCTTTTCTTGGACATAGACAACTGTGGTCCAACCCTGATCCGCCAACTTTTGCAAGTATTTGTCTAGTGTATAGTCGCGAAATCCGGCCATGAGGACCTGTTTTTTGTCAAACGTCACCTTCTTTTCGGAAATGTTGAGACCACACGTTTCGGCAAAATCTGCTATTTTGGAACCCGTAATTTGACCGGTGATATCGGCCTTGAGACCGTAGACCTCGAAAAATGCGCCCACTTGCATAAGGAGAATGGTACGCTCGCCATATTTTTCTTGGTATTCTTTGGTAATCTTGACATAATCTCCCACAATATTGGGCGGAACATCGTCTTTGGATTTTGACATGGTTATTATAAGAAGGCAAAAAGAGTTTATATATTTTTCGAAAGATATCAACACCTTGACAAAAAAATGAATCGAAATTATTGGTACTTTTACAAGAGTATCTCGGGACGTTCGTTTGCACCAGTATTTACACGGCTAGTATATAATTGTGGAGAAACATTCATTCAAGTGTTCGACCAAGTTTATAATAAACGTGAACGCAATTCTTTGCCTAAATTGCCATTCTTTGTAAAAAGGATTCACCATGACGAACGAATTTGATTCGGACATAGATCCCGAATCCGACTATGGATTCTTTTGTGATTTAGAAACAAGTATTCCCTATGTTTATGCAAACAAACGTTTACGTGTGCAATATCGCGCTCATGGAAATAAGGTTGACGAGCCCATTCCTAAAAATCGTGTTTCTACTATAGTGTACATCTTTTACACACTGGTAATAGTGAAACTTGTCATATGGACGGTTTTTGGTATCTCCAAAAAAGGTGTACAATAGATTTGTGGACATGATATATTCTATATTATCGCATTGAATATTTATCGATGTAAACGATCTTGCCGTTTTGCATGTGTTTTTCTTTTATTGATTTTACGTTTCTTTGTTTTTACAAAATGACGACGATATTTTTTACCACCCTCGCTCCGCGTATTTCTCTTTATGGGGGTAGAGGGTTTTTCATGGACCATGATGAAAGGTTCTTGCGTGTAGATGATATATGACCAAGATGTCGTTCACGAAATTTGGCTGCGATTTTTTGTATAAATTCACTGCCTGGAGTAGCGTCAATAATCCCTTGTACGATATCATTATATTTTTCTACAAATGCATTGTATTTTTTCCTAATTTTTTCAAAATCATAAAATACAAAACCACTAAATGATGTCGGATTAGATTTATTTAATGTAAGTATACAATTATCATGACGAATATGTGCAAGATGACGAAAGCTTCTATCGACTATACAACGAGTAATCGTACACATTATTTGATCAGGCGACTGAGATGGTTCATTAAACGTAACTAACCATCGTACCCCGGGAAATGTTTTTTCATCTGCACCCTTCATAATATATTTTCCACTGGGTTGAAAATCAGATATATTAGTTATTCTGTCATCTTCCTCCAAAATAACACTTTTTAATAAAAATTCTTCATTCATTCTTTCACCTATTTTACTTTTTTGATTAATATTTTGTAAATCAATTAATTTCCCTACTATTTCACTAAAAAAAATACCGCCATTCATTCCTTTTGATAATATTATGATATCCCAAACATTTTGATAATTCATTGCATCTTGATGTTTCATTGTACTAATAAAATTCTTTTTCTTACTATAAGATAATATTATTTTCCTTCGTTATCATTAAAAAAGTTGTATAATAGGTTCTCCGGATTATGGTTTTGAACTTCACCGCAAATCAACGTCATACTTTCGTACATTTTTCGCAACACATCATTCGGTGCTATTGTTCCGACGCGGATGAGGCCGCGTTTGATTAATTCGCGACGTATTTCATTCATCGGTTTTTGTTTCAGTAATTGCGTCGTTTCTGTGGTTTTGTTTCTGATGGTACGATTCGAAACCAAGACGGAAATCTTGGGATGAATCATGGATTTACCTGTTTTATATGTTCGCCTAATAATTCGTCGTTGTTTTGTATTACGCAATCGTTTTCCACCGGTATTGTTGATTTGGTCCATTTTTGTCTTGGTTTGTTGAATCTCATTCATCATGATTTGAGGCTTTGATAAACTTGGTATAGGATTCGGACTTGGATGCGGCAATGTATTATTTCCGCCCATGCTTCCAAGACCGTTGTTTATTATGCTATTACTAGGACCGCCAATCATTTGCATCGCCGGATGTCTAGGTTGACTCGGATATACCTTTTGCGTTTTTTGAAAAGCTCGATAAGTTGGCAACTGACCGCCTTTTAAACAACCCCATTTGGGTGCATGAATTCGCAGTGGCGGTATAACACCCGATATCTTGTCAAAGGGTTCTGTCAATATTTCGGTAGGTATTTCACTATTCAATACCTGCGGAATTGGAAACATTGTTGGATTGGCCAAGCGTTGTACCTGGTCTACACGATGGCGAATGGTTTCATTATGTTTCGCCTCTTTTTTTTTCGTTTCTTCTTCTAGCGTTTTGAAATAGTTGATGGATTCGCTAAATCCATTCTGAAATGTGTCAATGTCTTCCTTTGTTCTATCTTCGATTTTAGTCGTATCGCCTTCCAACATTTTTTTCATATTTTCTTCTTGCTGCTGGCGAATAAATTGCATCACTTTATTGCGTTTGATCGAAGGTGCACGTTGTTTCGGCGATTTTACCTTGATTTCGCCTGGATTGTCGTTTTTATCGCGCTTCTTTCTCGATTTTCCTGCAGAAAAATTTAAAAAATCTTTGTTAATGGTAATGGTTTTACTCATGTTTCCGTTTATTTACAAAAAGAATATTATTTGGGACTTTTTTATGCAAACCTGTAACTAGATGGAATTCAAACTGTGTATTATGAATGAAAATCTGTAAAATAAACAGTATATGGCAAAAATCTAGCCATATCATATAAAGATGTCAAAGTCGTTTGAATACCACAACGTCGAAAAACGCAAGCATGGCAAAACACACGTTACGCGCAAAGTCGTGATCAAAGGGGGCAAAGGATATAAATCGGTTTCGCGAAAACACCATGGTCGTAAAAATCGGACCATCAAACGTCTATTAAAACAACACGAAATTGCCGATATCAAACGAGGGAAATTTATAGGTGGACTCTTTAATGACTGCAAATAGGTGTAATAAATATTATTATCGCAAACGATATAAAAAATTGATTCGATTAATGAATTAGTACGTTGTATCATATACAACGAAAACCATGAACACTTTAGAAAAACAGTTTTGCGATTCATCACACGGATCATCCGTGCAAATGGCAAAACCTGTACCCCTATCTGCATATATTAACATGGAGTCAAAGCCTGTCTTGATTCCCTCAAAAAAGAAGGGTGCTTCTCTCGCAAAACCTGCTGTTGTTGTTGTTGCGCCTACCCCTGCACATGTACCTCTACATGAAAGCAATGTGACTCATGAAATTAAGCAAATGATTTCAGTCGAGGAGAAGCGAATGACCAATCATGCAAGTGTAACGGTAGAAAAGGCGGATGACTCGCAAGATGTTCTCGCCAATTTTGCCAGTTTTATCGAACAACCCTATCACCTCATTGAGTCCTATTTCCGTGGACAACATTTGGAGCGCCTTGTCCGTCACCAAATCGAATCCTATAATCATTTTGTGAATTACCAAATCCAGCGAACTATACAAATGTTCAATCCGGTCACTATCCACTCAGAAAATGATTTTGTCGAAGAGCGTGGAAAATATTTTCTCGAAGTCCTCGTCTCGTTTGAGAACTTCAAGCTCTACCCACCCCAAATCCATGAAAACAATGGTGCAACCAAATTGATGTTGCCCCAAGAAGCCAAGTTGCGCAATTTTACCTATGCCTCCACCATGACGGTGGATATCAACATTGAATATATTGTCCGCGACACAGAAAACATGGAAACTCCCAAGATTATCCGCCGCACCTTGCCAAAAATCAACATTGGAAAAATGCCCATCATGTTAAAGTCTAGCATTTGTGTCTTGACACAAAACCGCCATGTCAGCAGCACATTTACCGGCGAATGTGCAATGGACTGTGGAGGATACTTTATCATCAAGGGATCGGAGAAGACCGTATTGGGACAAGAGCGCGCTGCCGAAAATCGCGTCTACTGTTTTGACGGGAAAAACACGACTAAATGGAATTGGTTTGCCGAAATCAAATCCGTTCCCGATAACAAATGCATCTCTCCCAAACAGGTCGAAATGATGATTGCAAGCAAGAACAATGGTTTTGGACACGGTCTGTTTATTACCATTCCGCGCATCAAGCAGCCGATTGAACTGTTTGTCCTCTTTCGCGCATTGGGCGTCGCGACAGACAAGGCTGCCTGTCAATATGTGTTGTTGGATATCTACGATGAGAAATACAGCGAATTGTTGAATTGCTTGCAAGCGTCCATCATTGATGCCAACAAATACCCCACCAAGGAGGATTGTTTGCGACATATCATGGCATCGGCCGCCTATACACCGATCAACATGGATCGCGAGACGGGTCAGCGCAAGAAACTCGAGTTTACCATGGACGTCTTGAACAATGATCTCTTTCCCCATTGCCAAACCCTACCTCAGAAACTCTACCTGTTGGGATACATGACGAAAAAACTCCTTCAGACCAGTTTAGGGTGGATTTCTCCGGATGATCGCGATTCTTATTTGAACAAGCGCATCGATTTGACGGGGACACTGTTAAACAATCTCTTTCGCAACTATTTCAACAAGTTGGTCAAGGAGATGCAAAAACAGGTGGTTCGCGAAATCAACAATGGGTCGTGGCGCTCGACTGAGGACTATGAAAATATCATCAATATGACCAATATTTATAAAATTATGAAGTCAACCACGATTGAAAACGGTCTGAATCGCGCTCTTTCGACAGGTGATTTCAGTATTAAACAATCGAATAGTAGCAAGGTCGGCGTGGCTCAGGTACTCAATCGTTTGACCTATGTCGCGAGTTTGAGCCATTTGCGCCGCATCAATACGCCGCTGGAGAAGAGCGGAGAGTTGATTGCTCCACGCAAATTGCACAGCACTACGTGGGGGTTTTTGTGTCCTGCTGAAACGCCGGAGGGCCAATCGATCGGTGTAGTGAAAAACGTCAGTTATATGGCACATCTCACCATTCCTGCAAACAGTTCGTCATTGCGCGAATATGTCATGCCCGAAATTGTGCGCGTAGATGATGTAGCTACGGCTGCCGAACTTCACGGTAAATTCAAGGTCTTTGTCAATGGTGCATGGCTCGGTGTTACAGAGAAACCGTTTGAGCTATACAATAGCATGAAGGACAAGAAATTCCGAGGTATTATCAATATTTATACGTCAATTGTGCTCGATTGCAAGACGATGGAGATTCGTATTTGTAATGACGGCGGCCGTTTGACACGACCCGTCATGCGCGTTCGCGACAATCGCGTCTTGTTGACACAGGCCGTGGTGGATCGTCTTGTTGCCGGCGAGCTCTGTTGGAATGACATGTTGACTTCGTGCAATATTCCCGAGTCGGTCATTGAATACATTGATCCCGAAGAGCAAAATTTGGCGATGATTGCCATGTGCGCCAAGGATTCCTATTTGCAAAAGGCAGGATGCCGTGTCCAATATACCCACTGTGAAATCCATCCCAGTACGATATTTGGGGTGTTGGCGTCTTGCATTCCTTACCCCGAACACAATCAGGCTCCGAGAAATACCTACCAGTGTGCCATGGGAAAACAGGCCATGGGCGTGTATGCAACGAATTATGACAAGCGCATGGACAAGACGGCCTATGTGTTGACCTATCCTTCGCGTCCCCTAGTCGATACCCGCATCATGAGCTTTATCCACTTGAATAAGATTCCGTCGGGGACGCAGATCCACGTTGCTATCATGTCGCACACGGGATACAATCAGGAGGATAGTGTCTTGATCAACAAGGGGTCGATTGATCGCGGTCTGTTTGCAGCGACGATTTATCACACTGAAAAGGACGAGGACAAGAACATTATCCGCGACGAGATTATCAGATGCAAGCCGGATGCTTCCAAAACCAAGGGCATCAAGTTTGGCAATTATTCGAAATTGGATGCAAATGGATTCATCCCGGAGAACACGTTGGTTGAGAATCGCGATGTCATTATCGCCAAGACCGTGCCGATCAAGGAAAATCGTAATGATCCGACCAAGCCCATCAAGTTTGAGGATCAGAGCAAGACCTTTCGCACGACGGAAGAGACGTATATTGACAAGAATTATACTGGCCGCAATGGCGATGGATACAATTTCGCCAAGGTTCGCGTCCGCACCTTCCGCAAGCCCGTGTTGGGTGATAAATTCTCGAGCAGACATGGACAGAAAGGCACGATAGGCAACATCATTCCCGAGTGCGACATGCCCTTTACCAAGGATGGAATCCGCCCCGACATTATCATCAATCCGCATGCCATTCCTTCGCGCATGACAATCGGGCAACTAAAAGAGACGTTGTTGGGAAAAGTCTTGCTCGAATTGGGGATGTTTGGAGACGGAACGAGTTTTGGCAATTTGGATGTGAAAACGATTGCACAAGAACTGCAAAAGTTGGGCTATGAGAGTTATGGAAACGAACTCTTGTACAATGGACTAACCGGCGAACAATTGGAAACAAACATCTTTATCGGACCCGTCTTTTACCAGCGATTAAAACACATGGTGAATGATAAACAACATAGTCGATCGATTGGACCGATGGTGAACCTGACGCGTCAACCTGCAGAAGGAAGATCGCGTGATGGTGGTTTCCGTATTGGTGAGATGGAGCGTGATGTCATGCTGGCACACGGCATGTCCCGATTCTGTCGCGAACGACTCTATGATGCGTCGGATAAATATAGTGCCTATACGTGCAAGAAATGCGGCATGATTGCCTGTTACAATGATGGAACGCCATCGCGTTTGTATGTCAAAGACGATTTCACGGTTCATCAATGTAAAACGTGCAATAATACGACAGAGTTTTCGCGTGTGGAAATCCCCTACTCGTTCAAACTGCTGTCTCAAGAATTACAAACCATCAATGTTGTACCAAGAATCATTACAGAGTAACATTCTGATATCATCTGTATATTTGTAAATACAACTGCATCATGCAGTCAGTTTCGTACAGTCTTTAGACATTTTTTATTCGGATATAGTATATTCTTTGAATAGTATACTATACGACACTTCTCCTTCTATGGCCACCATTGACCAACCTATACTATCGCCGGAACAAATCACGGAAATTACCGCATATATAAATGCCTATCGGCATACAAACCAGGCACCACCACTCGCATGGGATGATACCATTGCAAACTTTTCGCAAAATTGGTCACACTATTTATTATCTAATGATGTCTTTCAACATAGCGGTACAACCCAATATGGCGAAAATTTGGCCCAATTTCAGGGGTATGGAACTGACGTCATGGTTCAATTGAAAAAAGCCATCGATCTATGGTACGCCGAAAATACCCTGTATAATTATAATGACCCCAACTATTCAGCATCAGTTGGACATTTTACGTGTCTCGTATGGGTATCCAGCACATCATTCGGTATAGGATTTTCAATCAATACGTTGACTGATACAGTAGATATTGTCATGAACACATCACCACCAGGAAACGTCATTGACCAATTTGTACAAAACGTGTTGCCAGCAATCAGCACACCTCCAGTTTCTGCACCTGAACCCATCCACGCACCCTTGCCAATACCGACACATACTTATACTCCTCCGCCTGAAATCGTTTTACCAAAAAATGATATTATTGTGGCTCTTTCATCCATCATACAGGCAATCCAAACAAAACGCACAAAATATGAAATTGTAAATTCTATCTATAAAGTCATTGTTTCCATCAAAAATGCGAATTTGATAGTCTAACGCGAAAGATCAACTCTCGCTTCCATCATCTTCTCGTTGAATAAGGTCTTCGTCGTCATACTCATCGTCTTCGTCGTCATCGGGATCATCTACGAGTACAATACTCTCATCTTCGTCCGATTCAATTGGCATTTCCGCATCGGCGCCATCATCATGATCATCATCATAAAACCTTACATGCCAATTTTTTACATGAAAATTGATATGATCTGTATTGAACGATTTAATATAAGCATGTGAATCGGCTGATTGTTTCATAAAACGTATGCGACCAAAATTTGGATTATACATTACAAATGCATTCATCCTCTCCTTCAATTCATTATATGCATGACGTTTACGTACAGTATGTAATGAATATCTACTAAAATAAAAGAGTTTTAGATAGGGTCGCATAATATTGGCCAATATCTCGTCGGGAAACTCTTCATCAATCGACAACTTGAAATACCGTTTCGATTTTTTTACCGAGGGGGTATAATTAGGGTTTTCCGTATAACCATGTATGCGTATCATCTCGTATATATCATCTATAACGAGAACATGACACGATTTTTCGGCGCGATTTTTAATATATTCATGGCGAATCAATTCTTCATTGTAGTGTAAAAATACATCCATTTCAAAATCGGCCGTAAAATAGGCTTCCACCAATTCGGGCATGCGGAAGGACGATCTTCGTATCTGAAAGTAAATGGAGTATAGGATCGATTTTGAAAATGGTATTTGGTTATATGGATTTTTGGGTTCATATGCGTCTGAAAAAAAATGCGTTGAATGAGTCAGTGCCGTTTGTATTATATTTATAATATCGGACAATTTGAACACATATTTCGAGCCACCTTGAAAAATAACGATAGAACTAGCCTTGGTTGGGTCAATCGGGTTCATGCATAAATCATGATCTATCACTGTTTTTGCCGCAGAATATCGGAAACGATACGCAAATCTTGCCATTGCATGATACACCCGTTGCATCTTTGCGAAAAAAGACAGGATTCGTTCTCTCTGATCCTCTGTTAAAAATTGATTCGACAACAATTCATCCAATGCTCGGAATTTATTTTCTCTTTTAAGTATTTTACCAACGTAATTTTCCTGTTGCAGTAATTTACCAACGTAAAAACATAAAATACCATGTATGTCTGATTCATGTAATATATTCGTGTTTTCAGTGTATATATGCTGCCAATATTCATTGGGTTTATTCTGTGGCACATCTATTCCTAATCCTCGCTGAAATATATGTATAAAACTTTTCATTTTATACATGATCATTTTGCGTACTATGTATTCTGATTCGTTTTATTTATGTCGTTTATTACGTAAACATATACTCTATCAATACTACAATAACTATTTTGATAAAATAATATGACGACTGAAATAAGTGATATTCGATCTCCCACTGAATTACGAGGTGTTTCATTTTCGAAATATAAAAAGACCGAGGTGCGAACAGCGCTCATTCAAAACATGAAAAACGGTAAAATAGAGCCCGCATGTCATTGGTCGGCCGAACTGATATGCGCCGGACACTATGCCGATCTTTGGGAAATTATTTTACATTACATGGGTAAACATATACATTTAGGAAATCCAAAGCTCGCCATTTATTTGGAAATGCGATACGAAGTCTTTCGTGATATTGTCATGCAAGGATATTATGCGAATGAACTCGCGCTTCGCAATCATTCCAAGATACGCAAATTGTTTGCCGAAATTATATGTACTCTTTCACTTTCTAATAAAAAACACAGTTTTGAACCGATCAAAATCAATCGCGTAGAGGAATTTGACATTACACAAATGACGGATCGATTAAAAGCGCCCTCTACAAGATATGTCGAAGCCGTGTTTAAAAAAGAAGACCCAAAAGAACTCTACGTCGCCGTCAATGAATTTGCTTATGCCATTTCATACGAATCTTCAAACATTATGGTCGCATGTTATTGGATAGAATGGCTCATCGAGTTCGACATGATTTGCAAAACACGCAAAGTTCCCTGTCGATGCGAAAAACGATCTCATCTCGCGATTGAACCAAAATTCATGCGCGATGTCATATGGATCATTTGGGATGCACTCTTGCTGGTATGTGCAGAACGAAACAATCCCTTTATTACTAAGATTATGAACTCTCTTCTCCATTTATTTTGCATCAAATATACCACTGCTGCATGTAAAAAACGGCGTTTCATGCTATATTATGCGGTTGGCCTACTTACGGATCCAGTGCAATCCAATATCGAGATTATTACAGCTGAGAACAAACCCATATTACAAACCGTCATTGAAAATATTGATTCGGTCTATAAACAAATCAAGAAAAATGAGGAAAAACCCAAGACGGATTATTTGTTCAAAGATATTAGCAAAGCCGCTGCCATGGAAAAGACAATGCGACAAATGGAATTATTAGGCGCAGTGGATACGGCACGCCGTGTACCAAATGAAAATAATATATCGCCTTAATATAGCAGCGTTTATCAAAGTATGAAGAGTTTGGCATCGGTTATTGGCGAAGGAGCCTATGGATGCGTTCATAAACGCCCATTGGAGTGTGATAAGCCATTCAATTATACCAATAAAATATCCAAGGTTACTTCTACTGAAGAAGCTCAACATGAGTTAAAGGAATATAGACTTATGCAAAAAATAGATAAGGAGAAAGAATTTTATTTGGGGGTACCCGAAATTTGTTCTCCTAAAGATGATGACAAAAATCGCAGGGCGATTGAAAAATGCGAAGATGGCGAGCGATTTATTGAAGAATTTGATAAACTTTCCCTATTAATCATGAAGGATGGTGGTATCAATTTAGATGAATATGCAGATCGACAAAAGGTTCGAATAAAAACTCAGGAATCCACTATGAAAATGGAATTATTTTGGATAGAAGCACATCGCCTATTACTTGGTTTACAAATAATGCTTAACCATGGAATTCTACATCAAGATTTAAAACCGCAAAATATTGTCTACAATGAAAAAGACAATCGACTCAACTTTATCGATTTTGGGTTTATGGATACAATCAAAAAAGTGACGCACGATTGCAAAGATTCTAACCACTGGCTATCCGAATTTCACTGGTCTTATCCATTTGAAATGAAATATTTGAATTATAACAATTACATGGAAGTCGCAACTAAAACTGAACAAGAAAAACAAGATTATTATGAGGGCATTATTTTAGATCTAAAATCGAAAAAAAACAATACACATATCAATGCTCTACAAACCGCGTTTTCATATTTGATACCATCTACCATCTCAGAAAAAGAATACCAAGAAAAAATTTACAATCTTATGGAAGATTATTACGAAACTATCTTGCATGATATGGACCCATTAAAATATAGTCATTTTTTGAAACGTTCATTATCCACACTTGATATTTACGGGATCGGGTTTGCACTCGTTCATTTGTTAAATAACAGTACACATCTCATTGATCGAAATCTTGCAAACGATTTGAAAGAATTGTTTTATTCCATGATTACTCCTTCTTTATCGAAACGAATTTCGATTGATTCTTTGCTGGATCAATACGAAGACATACTATCTAATCGAGGTATATTAAGAAAGCACCATCTTCATTTTGATAATCATAAATTAGTCAGTGGCACGAGTATTCCCGAAAAGATAAGCAATAATATAAAAACGATTTCCAAGAAATTGCTAAAACTAAGCAATACCGAGCGTAAAGAACGTGCGAAAAAGCGTATTCCATATTGCAAAAATGGTTATGAATATAATCCAAGAAGCGGAATATGTACCAAAACATGCAAGCCTGGATATATTCGGAATAAAAATTTCAAGTGTACTAAAAAGAAAACACGCAAACATAGTACAAAATAATGTTGTTTGTAGATAGATAAAGTTTTACAAATAACATACTCAACGAAGTTTTAGGAACGGGATCGAAAATATACAAAGGTCTAATAAACTACTTTTAGAGTTGTAGTATTTTATATCTCTCATTTTTCCAACCATCGTCATCTGAACCTGCAAAAAAGTGTATAATAATATTTTTATGAAAATTTTCAGGCTCAAATACATATAAATTTTCATTATTTAATCCGATATAATTTATTACCTCATCTGAAATACATGCATTTGTATTTTTTAAGTAATTTATGATTCCTGTTGTAAAAACTGCAGGCCCCGTCAAATGATGAATTATATGTTCTCCTTTAATTTCAGTTGTTAATATTCTCTCTACTGATAAATCTATAATCGATTTTAATATTGGCGATTTTGGTGGAGCAGCGAATGTCCATTGACAAAAAAAATTGCTACAATTTTCAGGCGAAATTGTTAAATAACTATTATTAATAAACATATTTGGATTCACATTACAATATGCATCTACATCTGCATAAATACCTCCATACATGTATATAATACAGTATCTCCATAAGTCCGCTTTCATCACTGCCATTGGTAACATTGAATACGCTGTATATATTTTTTCTTCAAAATTATTTTTTATGAATTCTTCACACATAGTGTCATCATAAAAATTATATGTAAACTCATTTTCATATTTTTTCCAACTATTAACTGCGCTAAATAACTTGGGTTTATTTGAAATATACTCTAACGATTTATGTGTTTGGTAAATATTCTTAGGAACCGACATACTTATATACTATATACTATGTTTTGATTTTTTTATATTAAACGCAACCGTTTTTACTCTTAATCATAGTTCTTCAAAACGTTCTGAATCAAGGATAGTTTGAAGAACTATGATTAAACAATTACAATGATTGCTTATGACATAATTTAATTTGTCATTATAAAGAGTTATTTGTAAATATTTATATTTTTCCATAACTCGGTATAGTGTTCTATATTTTGAGTAGCTTTTTGTTCCTTTCTATATCCGCCTGCAGCGACTAATATTTTTTCACTATTTTTAAAAATATAATATGTTTCATTGCCATTTATATCTTTTACTGCATCATGTCTCAAGATTAGTGAATTATATTCATTATCTGAAAAATATTTTGCCAATAATTGTGGTCCTGTCGGTTCTAAAGGCGAATCGCCATAGAATCGATTCTTTACATTTTCGCATATTTTTTGTATACATTCCCACAATTTAGGGTTACCTGGTTGACAAACCATGAGTGCATTGTATATACCACGTTTTTTATCCCATTCCATATCTCTCACAAAATATTCTTTATTAGTCAATCTATATAAACTAAATTTATCGACACCTTGATATTTTATGTCCATGTAAATACCACCATTTTTATATAAAATGCAGTATCTCCATAAATCTGCCTTGTATGCTCCAGGTATGAGTGAATCAAATGCGTCGACTACAACTTGGTCAAAGTTTTGCTGGATAAATTCACGACATTCATCATCATCATATAGCACGTGTTGAAACTGTGGATTGTCTGATATTAACCTGTTTACAGTACTACGCATGACTGGCGGTAGATCCTTCGTATACCACGTTTGATAAATAATTAATGGTATAATTGGTATGAATGGACCATCATCATAAATTATATCCGAATATTCAACTATTTTATTTTGCAATTCGATTAGTTTATTTACACGTCTTGATTCACCAATGGTTTTCATTATAGAAGGTTGAATGTAATTTAATTCACCTGCATTTTTGGCCACCTTATATGTCATTTTTTCTGTCAAAGATGAGAGGTTTATTTCAGAATATTTTTTTGGCATGGATATGGTAAAATCCCTATTTATTATTTTTGGTGAATTTTTTATTATTAAATTTGGTAAACTCTCTAAAGGTTGCGGTGTAAAACTGTCTAATAGCTCGGGTTGCGAATCTTTCACAATAGATACTCGTGTATTATCCTTAAAATTATGCAAAAAAACACTGTATCCTTTGCGAATTTCTTCTTTTTTTTTATTTGCACCAATTGTTGGGTTATGCTCCATCCGATTTAACATTGTATTACAATTTTATACAATATTAATTTATTAAATTACAAGACGTATATTTTTATTCTAAAAGAACGATCCGCAAGGGTGGTTCTAAAAGAACGATCCGAATGCTCCACCCAACACGCTATTCGCCGCCATGGGTCCCATTATTGTCCCATAATCCGGCGCTGCAGAGTTTCCATTTCCACCACGAATCATTGTATCATACGAGCCATTCCCTTGATTGTTGGGTCTACCCGTTGCAACGGGTGCAGGTGGAAACATGTCTCCTCCCTGCATCTGACTATTGTCTAAAAAATCAGCCTGACTTGGTATGTGTTGCGACATAGGATTACTTACACGCACACCCGACTTTGTCTTGACCTTTTTATCATCAGATGACGTGCCATTCCATAAATCTGAAGTACGATCCACCAAAATATTCACTTTAATCCCCAATTTAGTCTGAATGCTCAATACAATCACCAAAAATGCTAAAATCACATTTGTCAATGTCAAACTTTCATATTTGAATCCGCTGTAAGTAGGTGCATATGTAATCAAACGATGAATCACAATAATTCCACAAAACATGATTATTAATTGGATAAAGATTTCGGCTAAAAGTTCTAGCGATGATTTTTCAGGATCGGCTTCAGGAATAAAACGCTGGACCAATTTATTCAATATCACCACTGGAATAACGCCTAAAAATGCATATTGAACTACATTCAACACCTCGGCTTTCCCCTCTTCTGTTGTAGAAAATACGTGAGAGAGAAACGTCTTTTTATTCACTTCTTTGTTTTCTTGCAAGATATCCATGATTCACAATACGATATAGACTCTTTCTTACTATATGGTCTTATTAGAAATAAATCAAAATTTCATAATTTTGTATAAACTATTTACTTCATTCTATTTAGCAAGTTTATTTGCGTTAAAACCTATATAGTTCTTTCGTCCATGATTCTATATAATCGAACATCGTATTATGAGCAACTCCAATGCCGCCGCAAAAAAACGTAGAGCTGCACCTCCTGTGCAGGGGGTCATGTCTTCTCCTCTTTTTCAGCCTCCCCAAATTTTTAGAGCATCCATGGGGATTGGACAACCTCCTCTCCCTCAATCTACCGCAACGCGTGGAATGCCATCACAAACACAACCACCTATGTCACAATCCTCACCTAATGTAGGGTTAACACTTCCACAAGTTATTTCGCTCGTGGATAAACGTTTAGTAACACTTGAAACCTTCATGTCAGAAACACAGAATAAATCTCTTGACATTCCCGATCAGACTACAATGGCGAATTCATCGAATCTTCCATCCTCAGAAATGGTGAATGAATATAATCATCGATTCGAACTATTAGCTGAAGAAATTGCGAACTTGAAGCACATTGTTCTTTCTTTGCAATCCTACACCATGGATGTAAATAAGATGTTGGTCGAAGAACGTGTTCGTATCTTTTCTGATATGGCGATGGAATCAAATCCTATGCCCCAATCTAATTCTTCTTCATTATTGCAAATACATCAAGAGAGTGACAACACAAGTATAGATGAAAATATTTTAGCAAAATCGGATGAAATTCTTTCTCTTGATGAAACTTATTCATCGTTTGCCGAAAACATAACAATTGTGCCTAATAGTTTTTCTGATGCATCTACACTTATTTTCGATACTAGCGCCGCAAATGAATAATGTCAATATCATAATAATATTATATTTTTACAAATCTGCATAAAAATATAATCTACTACTTTATTACTTTACTACAAATGCATTCCGAAAAAACGACTCAGATAATTGAAACAATACAGCAGGCCAAGGCAAACATTAAACCACCTGCATTTAAGCCTGTTTTTTTCAAGAATACTTTGAAATTTGATAATGCCAAAGTAGCCACGCAAAACATGAATTTCGAAGAGCTCATGGACAGCTCTATTTATATCATCTCAGGAACAAACAATATCTACATGGATTATCCTGTTGTCAAACTGTTTGCTTATCCCGAAATCTTCGAACATATTGCAGCGAATATTTTGTCGAAATTTACAAAGTGTATCAGCGAAAACGGACGGTTTTCTGTCCATCTAAATCTCAAGTCCTTTACGATTTCCGCTGCGCATAGATACAAAGATTTGATCCGAGCGTTTTGCAACCAATGTTTTCAATTCGAAACGCCCTTTTCCGAACTGTTGACGACCATGTATATCTATCATACCCCCAGTGTCATGGATCAGGTTTCGAAATTATTTGCTCCCTTTATTCATCCAAATGTTCGCGATAAAATCCACTTTTTAGATAAAAACGAATCTGATGCTGTTCTTGCTACCATCGGTATTGTTTGATCAAAAAATTGATATAGATATGTGGTTGGTAGATGATGTAATATATAGTCCACAATATTGTCATCATGAACATTGAAATCCGAGACCTCCAAAAGGCTGATCACTTTGCCAGTATTTTCCAACACATTCGGCTCTTTACCGAATGTATTAATATTATGTTTGAACCCGGGCGCATGTATATCCAAACCATGGATTCGGCACGCGTCTGCATTCTCGAAATCGTTTTGCCATGTGAGTGGTTTGATACATATGAATGTGCGGAGCCTGTTACACTGGGTGTCAATTCGACCATCCTTTATAAAATCCTCAACTCTCGTGACAAGGTACAAACCATCCGTGCTTGTTTTGAAGATGACACATTGACCTTTGATTTTACTGGCGAAAACAAGGGCGCAGTCTTTGATAAACATTTTGAACTGCCTTTGATGGAATTGGATGAAGAAACGATGGCAATCCCTGACATTGATTATCAAGCAGAGTTTTCTTTACCATCGGCCAACTTTGCCTCTATTGTGAATCAGTTGAAACTCTTTGGAGAGACGATGGATGTTTCATGTAATGAAGAGAAAATCACTCTTCGATCGAGCAGCATTGAATCGGCCAACATGTCGGTCGATATTCACATTGATGATTTGACGGAATTTTCGATCAACGAGGGCGAAGATTTGCGCGTTTCGTTTAGTTTGTCCTATCTACACAACTTTTGCATGTATCATAAACTGTCGAATCATGTCGAAGTGAAAATCAGCACAAACTATCCCATGAAGGTGGTGTATCCACTGGCCTGTGATGGTGCGTCTCTCTCCTTCTTCTTGGCACCCAAACTGGAGAATTCTGATTAGTTGATGCGGTTATGTCCCACTGCTCCATTATATAGTTGATATACTTTATCTCTATGTTGAATTGACATTGGTTGTACGGTTGTAGAATAACGCGTGTAGTCATACATCATACTTTCCCATTCATATCGGCTCGCCAAATCGCGAGGTATAATGAATGGACAATCGTTATTCTTTCGATTGGGTAATTTGGGTTTTAATTTCACAATGGATAGTTCATACTTTACTGTATTTTTTATATGATCGAATATAATTGTTGCATGTATTGCATCACAGTGAATCGAATCGTGTGTTCGCGCTATATCATTGTGCAATTCGGCAATCATGGTGATTTGTTGTGGCGTATTGGTGTGTATGTTCCAGTGTTTGACAAAGCCCTTGATTTTATTTTTGTAGGGAGTCATATCCAACTTGGAATACAGGTTATATTCGCGACGCAAATCGATGGATGCATCCTGGACGAAACTCACAATATGACGGACAATTTCAATGGGTAAGAGAATGGTGGAAGGTTCGATGGATTTCATGGCTAGTTTGATATAATAATATGAAGTGCTTTTTATATTATTATCTATATTTCCTATTTCTTATTTCCTTGTAAATTCTTCAATTTTATTTTGGTTGTGTTGATTTTTTAGAAAAAGTAAAAAGAGAGGAGAATGATCAATTAAGAAAATACCCATGTTATTGATTGCATTTATAACTGGATTTTCACTTTTTCGTTTAACGTCCAAATAAAGAACCACACGACGTTTTCCTGTTGGATTTTTTACATAATGCAAATACATATCATCAAATACTACGCCTTCGCCCTCTTTCCATATATACTTTTCGCCACCACAAACAATGAATGCTTTATCATCTGTATTTCCAGTATTATTATTTGGTATCTCTACCCCCAAATGATATCTAATATATCCTTTATAATACCCTGTATGTGCAGGGATATCAACGCCTGGATCTAATATACTAAAAAAGGCAGTATGTATTTGATCATCTTTTAATATGGTTGTAGTGATTGGAAATGAGTATGTCATCAAACCTTCTTCTAATACACCTGCTCGTTTCAAATATATTCCTCTCCAACATGAATCTTCTTTGGTTGTATTTTCTATTATAAATCCCGGATTTGTTTTACGTATACATTCTGCACCATTTTTCTTCATATATTCTCTATATTCATCTATAATACCTTGTGCATTTTTTTCAATCTCGATCGATGCAGGAAATACAGTATGATACTCTTTTATGAACGGCGGATTTTCGTAGATTGCAGATAATATGATTGTTATTATATTTAATAATGGCATTAAAGGTGAGAAAATCATTACGATACATATGAATATAACTGTATATTTTAGACACATATCATTGAATGCAGTCGCTCTATAGATGAAATAAAGAAAAAGAATAAGATACGCCATCCAGTTTATATACTCAAAAAAATATTTATTATTCCATGTTTGTTGTAATTTACCTATTTTGGTACAGCCATAACACAAATTTGGGAATATAATAGTTATGATATAGGGTATTATTATGAATAATGATAATAGGATCAAAATCACTATGATAATTGTAGGTAATATAAAGATTTTTGTATTTGGTTGTTTCATTATATAATACTATAGTACATTTTTACTTAGAAATGTACTATTTGTGATTACTGTTTGTGATTACTGTTTCTAAACATAGTTCATCCTTATGTGCATAGTCCAAACGCAAGAATTGTCGACAAAACCAATACCAAAAATTCGCCAATATACACCGTTCTCCATCCACCTGACGGCAACCTGTTTATCCTATAAATCGGCGATCCGTCAAGATAAATCTTGGTAAAATTGCTATTGATCATCGACCACATTCTATGAAAGACATATGCAATCACGGAACTCACCAGGGTTATATGTTTATACCAAACATAATATGTAACTATGGGCAAGGCAATGTGTACTAGACGATCAAGCCATAGATAGGTTGGGAAAGAAATTGGAAGATGACAATTGTTGATAAAAAACTGTTTAGTGAGCGGAACTTTGTGATGACGATCATAAATATATGCAAATACATAGTATCCGATAAAAATACAACATCCACTCGCTGCGCACATTCCCTTGATTATATTTGTATAGATGCTGATGCATTCCATGGGCAACATGCTTATCATATAAGTGAGCGCTGTTACTTTCAGCCACCATCTTGTCATGGCTTCGTTTGCTCTTGGAAAAATCATTGTTTTATCTGCGATAGATATATGATCGCGTGGTTATTTTGTAGTAGCGCTTTGTTTTTAACCCATTTATGCAGTTGTTTTATCGAAAAATTGATTTTATATTGGTTCAGTGGGTGGTTGATATAGAATGGAAGAAGAAGACGATGATGACGATTTTTACGGAGATTATGCAATGGCTTTGGACGAACGTGGATTTCGTAGCCTCGAAAAGAAGGACGGTCAGTATTTTATTGGATATACACAATATGTCGAGAGCGAATCTGCATGGCTATTTGTCTATGCAATTTCTGCGCGCTCCTTCTTTCGTCATTCCATAGAGTTGGTTAGTGAATACCTCTATGAATTCGGTCATGTGTATCACGAGGGTCATCGCGGCGCTGGTGCTAGTGCTAGTGCGGTTGATATTCTTCAACTTTGTATCTTGGAAGACGGTCTATATACATCCATTGTAAAAACCCATTGGATTCGTTTGATCCAACGCCACTGGCGCAAAGTGATTGGTTTGCGCCGTGCTATGTGGCAAATGCGCGCGCGTCCTTCAGAACAACTCTTGAAACAGCGAACCGGGGCGTATTCGGTTGGACTACGATCGATGCCCGGATTGGCGGGGATGATGTATCGCTACTTGAATGTCAATAAATATAGAAACTGATTCAAATCTCCCAAGATTTCATCTCGCACATTCAACAAATCGCTATCCGTTTTGCTGCTAAAAATGCCTGTGAGATCGATCAGAAATTCGCGATATTGATAAATCTTGGTCTTAAATGCACCCACCGACTCGGTATTGATCAAGTTGACTTTTTTGTCCAATTGTTTGATCCGCGTTTCGTCTTTTCCTAAGAGGATTTCGACAAACTTGTCAATGTGTTCATTCAAACGCTTATACAATTCATCCGTTGCATGATGTTGCGAATATTGATATGTTTTCCAATGATATAGTTTGACTGTATTCAACATTTCGAAAAACATCTTGACGATCCTCGCCGTTTTTTGTGCCTTGTTTACCGGCAGAGTTTTTTGTGTTCGAGACCTATTGGATGACTTTGTAGATCGAGTCGCGTTTTTCCGTTTTTGTGGCATGGGGTCCTTTAACTATATAATCAATATAGATATTTTGCTACATTGATTTCTTGGGAAATAGAAATAAAGTGTTTTGTTAGTATTGTGATTATACAAAGAGGATGGACTCTTCTTCGACAACATCACAAGTGTCTTGTGAAAAAACGCATCAATCAACTAATCCGCATGAACCCGGTTCTCAAATGTGGTACGATTATGAATGGTATGGCGAAACAAAGAATCCTCTTTGTAAAATGTGCATCGAACGCGTTTCGATATATGATGATATCTATTGTACACTATCATGTGAGATACAAGACCTAGGTATGCGGGGACATCTTGCCTCGCGCGCTCCTGGAGGTGCGAATCTGCATTCGAGAAAAGCCGTGGCTGCTCTTTGTAAAAGATAGGATAGAATGGATAGGATTATCGGATTGTAAAATTGATTTACCATTTTTACTATCTATCATGAGTATCACAAATGTATTCGCCGTCGGTATTATCAGAACCTATGTTAAAAAACGTCTTTGTCAAGGTGGGGATGGTGAAAGCGGTGGAAGCGAGCGATGAGGATAAGGAAGTGTGTGACGAGGAGGAAACTAGTGATGAGGAAGTGTGTGACGAGGCCGAGAATGAAGCTTCGTACAAATCATTATCCATCGAATTCACTCGCTACCTCTACATCAAAGAAGAAGTGCTCGGATCGCTCGCCGTCTCTCTCATTGCAAAAAAGTACGAAGAATCTCTCTTTTGGGCGTATGAACTCTACCATTCCGGCATTACAGAGAATCTCTTTGAATATTTTGGCGCCGTTTATAGAGAATATTATCGAGCATTAAACCCCAAGTTCGAAAAATTTGTAGAAAAACAACATCTTCTTTGGAAACAAACACACGATCCGCTCATTGTTGCGACCCTTGTCCGCAACTTTGTTATTCGATCGACCAGTGGCTCCTATACTGAGCCCAAAATGTTTGTTTATGTCACTGATGAAGCCATCATTCGACCCTACGAGACCATATATACTGACTCACCACGTGATCTGCTAAAGCGCGCTTGTCTCTACGAAACGGTCAAGGCATCGGCCGCTCCGATCCCATACTCACATACAGATACTTCGATTCAGGATATTTGTGCGGCGTATCGCTTCCACTGGCTCTACTACGCATCGTTTGTTCCTCTATGGGAAGCGCGTATTGTGGAATATGGCGGTGTGAGAAATGAAACTGACTGCATCATTGAGTTCGATGATGCCGACAAAGAAGAAGAATTTTATGAGAGATATAATTATGAACCGGATGAGCAGAATCTAGATGTCCAAAGAAAAAGTATTGTACTGCCCTAGATTTCATTTGATTTATACAAAAATTCAAAGAATGGGATAAAGTGTCTGTGTCAAATACGTGGTGGTTCCATACAAAATACCACCCCATAGAGTATCCACAATGGCCAATGGTGCTCCCCATTTTTTTAGTACAGCATAGTTGGTCGATTCATAAATACCATTGATGCAAGCACCTAGCAAAAAGGCCTCTCCCGGCGTTCGGCGATTCTTCAAGATAAAGAAATAGAGTGCGAAAATCATAAAGATATAGCAAAAGACAACGCCGGCTGGTTTGACCTGCATAATTACGCGCTGAATGTTCACGATTTGATCTGTCATGGGTTTATAAATCAAGGTAAGGTAGCTAAAATCCAAAGCCACCAAAATAATGCCGGAAATCAAAACGAGTTTCAAAGGGTTCATGGTAAGTCAATTGAAATATACTATCTATGAAGATAAAGTTTGTTCTATCGATGTTACACCGGGGACGGGCAATCGGAATCCCTCGTCCAATGATTGTGTTGATATTTCTTGCGCGTCCGACTTGGGTGTGGGCTGTGGCTCGGGTTCTGTTGCCTTTGATATTTTCTTGGTAATATTCTGTTGTTGTAAGAAATAGAGGACGAGGTCCGGTGCATTTGCTACGTAACTCATTGCCGTATTATACGTCATTCCATAAACAATCGGATTGTCGAGAAACTCAATACTATACCACCAATAGGATGGGATATACAACATATATCCTGGGTGTACGTCGAATTCCAAGAATCGCGTTTTATCGTAATCGTGCAAATACTCGTGTTGCGGCTTCCACGGATTCATCGGTGAGCGGAATTCGTAATTCTCCATATCTTTGTAGGGATGCAAATATTTCCGACTTTTCCAAGGCGTCATCTTAACCCGGATTTTGCCCGACGTCACATAGTAGAATTTGCGCGCATCTGTATGATATCTGAGGGGCGTGGTCGCATCCTTGCTCCCCTGTAATAAATCGTAATGGGATCGCACCGTAAATGCGGGTTTCAAATATTCGTCGTAGGTTTCGGATAGGGTTCCGGCCGATCCCGTCTCTTCCATAAAATCGTCATTGTTCTCCGTAAAAAATCGGGCATTAGTATCCGTTTCCATCAGCGTTTTTGCACTATGATACGGCATGGCAATGGACTCGACCGTCGTGCCATTTTTTGCGCGATCATAATCGCGAACATCTTTGATGCGTACTTCATATGAACCTAAATGTTCCATCTTTAGTGCGGGTTTGTTTTGCGGTTGCAATTGAAAGGATATTGGTTGGCGAATATCACACACTTCTTGCAAGTGCGTATTGGTCGAGTAATCCATCTCATAAATCTCCATATCTTCACTCTTTTTATATTGATGCATCACATGGACATAGACAAAGGCAACAATCAGGAAAATGACCACGGTAAATAAAAAATCCATGATGACGAGGCTAATTCTAGTATATATAGATGGTCGACGTTTCGATCGCAAACTAAACGCGTTGATTTTATTTTATCGCCATACTATAAAATAGATACGTTAGGTTAAACCATCATATTTTCAATGAATGATAAACGTAGCGAAAAGGTACTTTCAAGTACACAAATGATGACGGAATTGATCTCCGGGTTTACCATTGCCATTCTCATGATTCCTGAAGCCATCGCTTTTGCCTTTATGTTGGGTCTATCTCCTTCGGTCGGAATTCACAGCACCATTGTCATGACCTTGATTACTTCTATCTTTAGCGGACAACCTGGTCTCATTAGCGGTGCAACGGCTGCCGTCACCACGTGTTTATACGGCGTTTCGGCCTATATTGGAAAAGAATTTGTTTCTTTAGCCGTCTTGATGGGTGGCATCATTGAATTATTGATCGGTTTTTTCGGAATTCACAATTGGATTGACTTGATTCCCGGACCCGTGTCGTCGGGATTTTTGGTCGGTCTTGCCATTCTCATTTTCAATGACGAGTTGCAACATTTCAAAGGCAACGATGGCAAGTGGTTCTCGGGTCAACAGTTGGTTTATACGTTGTTGCTTTCTATCTTGGGTGTCATCATTACCATGTATGGATTTATTGTCCTTCAATTCCAACGCGTCTTCAAATTCCCCATCAATATACCCGGTGCCTTGGTCGGCATTTTCATTCTATCCATGTTGTTCTTGGCATTCCCCAAAATGCCTATTCAGCGCGTGAAGGATAAAGGAGAAGTCGGGTCCACTTTTCCCACGTTTGAGAATCCTATAAAAACTGCTACTTCATCGACACTCTTGCGCATCCTTCCCTACTCGTTGGCCATGGCCATCTCCGGCTTGACAGAGTCCCTCTTTACCGTGAAATATGCCAGCGATTATTTGAAATTTCAGGGCGATCCTTTGAAAGAAACGTATGCTCAGGGCTTTGCCAATATCTTGAGTGGTCTCACTGGCGGCATGGGCGGCTGCGTCTTGGTTGGACAAAGTAAATTTAACTTGGAAAACGGCGCCTTTACGCGTTTGTCTTCCTTGTCGGCTGGTCTTTCCTTTTTATTATTCACCGTCTTTTTCAGCAAATTTATTGGTGATATACCTATGCCTGCTATTATTGCGATCATGATGGTCATTGTTTATAAAACGGGCGATTGGGCATCGTTAAATAAACCCTTTGGGTTGGATTGGGTCACCACTGTCGGAACAGCTCTTGTGTCTGTCCTTACACACAATTTGGCGGCGGGTGTATTGACCGGTTCGGCTTGGTATTACATTTTCAAAAAGTTTGGTCCTGGTAAGGGCGCCAAGGCTGGCTTGATAAATCATCTCATTCATTAATATAAAATATAATATCAAGAATTTGTAATTGACGTGATTATACATATAAACTTTGTGTTGTCGTGACATATTTCAACAACAAACCATCGATTTGTGACAACTTGTGTACCAAACCCAGTTGTCCCAATTCTTCCGCAATCGTGCCTATTTCTTTTGCAATGGTGCAGATTTTCAGCATGGCCTTGACAAAGTCACCTATCGATGTCGCAACCTTGGTCTCGATGAATTGGCGGCATTCCATTTCATTTTCGCAATAGCACCACATCATGGCACAATCAACTAAATCATATTGCAAGGCGTTGTCATATTTCGACCCACTCCGAATATCACGCTCTTCTTCCATTTTTGCATACGTCTCATATAGTTTCTTCATTTCCATGATTCGCGCTTTTACAAACGCATCTTGGGTTTGCGGGACAGAATGTCTTTCGTCGTCAGGCACTTTATTGTCGACGAAACAGGAAAAGAGACCAATGATCTGTACTGGTGAAAAATCTACCATAAAATTCCACGGGCCCGTCACGAGTTTGCTGATGACGAGTGGATGAATTTCAGCAATCTTGGCGGCCATGCGGCCGGCCAAACTTAGGTTAGGGACCATGCATCCAGCCAAACTTAGGTTAGGGACCATGCGGCCGGCCAAACTTAGATTATAACTTAGGTTAGAAGTTAAACCCTCTGTTTCATCCACCTTTACGAAAAACCCCTCTTCCAACAATAGGGTTCGCTGTTTTTCCGTTTGTTCTTCGACATAGGTGGTCAAGAATCGGATATAGTCCTCTTGTTTCTTGTAGTCTCGGACAAGGTCGTCGTATTCTTCCACCGCCTTGGCATCCTGTACGCAATATCTATATTCTTCCAAGATGCGATCCTTTGTCTTTTCATATTCTTTGCGTTTCTTATTGGTCGATTGTTTTGCACCAGTAATGGCCGCCAAATATTCGCGACATGTCTCTTCCGGCGTTCTTGCGCCTTTGATAAACTCTGCCTTTTCCAAGGTTTTTTGGGCCATATTTTGAAGTGCAGTGGTTTGACGTTCAACCTCTTTGGAAAGGTCGCCATACATCATCGTCTGTTTTACCAAATCGGTTCCATTCAGGATCAGCGAATAGGCAAGTTTAAACTTGGAAACGAGCTCCTGTGGCCGGCCACAAAGCATGGCCCTGTATTCGGACTCGGTCGGCAGGTCAAATAAATTGTTGCAGTGCATGACATAGCCAATTGTATCGATACCGCGCCGGCCCGCTCTTCCCGCCATTTGCGTATATTCATGGGAATGCAAGGGTCGGTGATTTGATCCGTCAAACTTGGAAATACCCGTAAATATCGTAGTTTTGATGGGACAATCCAATCCAATTGCGAATGATTCGGTTGCAAACAGGAATTTGATATATTTCTTGGAAATCATGAGTTCCACAATCTCGCGAAGAATAGGAATCATACCCGAATGGTGGATACCAATCCCCTTTTGCAAGAGAGAAACCAGGGTCTGATACTCTTGCAAATTCGCATATTCTTGGTAATTGGGGAGTTTTCGGATGATTTGAACGCACTCGCGGGCTACTATATACCCCACCTTGCTATCATCTTCTAGGAGCGGTACAGTGATGTCTTGGGCGCACTGTTCGACCTGTTTTCGCGAAAAGACAAAGGCAATTGCTGGCAACATCTCGCGATCTCTTAGAAAAAGGGCCATGTTATTCAAGACGTGTTTGCGAGATTCCTTCAGTTTATTGGGTTTATCCATCAGCTTGGTCAGTCGTGCCAACTCACGGTATCCGGGTTCTTGGAATTGGCCGTCGGCATTTTGTAATAGAATCATCTTGTTGGTTCCTTCGCGAATTTGTTTTTCCAGTGCCTTGTCTTTGAGCGATTTGATAAAGGATTCCGTGGTTGTTAGATAGGCATAATGGCTGAGGGGTACGACGCGATGGTTGGTGGATGCCAAATAAACCTCCTTTTTGGGCGCGTCTTCTGTACTAGTACTTGTATTTCTACTTGTACCTCTGTCTTCGCACCATTGGGCAAACTGTTCAGGTCTGTCAATCGTTGCTGATAACATGACCATTTGGATATGGGGGGGCAAGAGCAAAATCGTCTTTTCCCACGTTTGACCACGGTCTTCGTCGTTGATATAGTGCACTTCATCGAAAATGACACACGCCAATTCTTGGTCGATATCCATCTGAAATTGGAGATTGGAAATGGAATCTTTCGAGTCCGCGTTGCTTAGCCGTTGAATCAGCGAATTCATCAAGATTTCCGTCGTCATAATCAAGACATCGGCATCAGGATTGGTCTTGATATCACCCGTGAGCAGGCCAAAGGATATATGTGGATATTTTTGCGTAAACTCGTAATATTTCTGATTGGAAAGTGCCTTAATGGGACTTGTATAAATGACCTTTTTTCGATGTGTAGTGACAAAGTAATCGATTGCAAATTCGGCCGGGAGGGTTTTACCCGACCCCGTATGTGCAGTGACCAAGGTGTGATTCCCAGTCAAGATCGCATCAATCGCATACTTTTGGAAATCGCTCAGGGGAAATGGATATTTTGAAAAATGTTCATCGTAAGGGGATGGGCTTGGATAATGTTCGTTACTACAGATTTTTACCATCTTCTTGGAAATACTATATATAAACACGTCTTGGCTTTATCTTATTTTAGGACGATATATCATAATTGTATTGTTTGCGATGACCTTGGAAATCCTGTTAAAATGTACATTGTTGGTTGCCGTCATTCTTAGTTTTTTCGTCTTTGTAAAAGTGATGATTATGAATGACAAGACACATCGAAATATATTTAGCACTTGGCAATTCCCCATGTTGTTGGCCATTTTTCTAGACACATTTTACATTCTATAGCGTTTCTTGTCAATTTCGACAAACTCCATCAGATTCTTGGCGATACGCGCCTTGTTTTCGTAAATCGGTTTTCCATTGGCTCCGCCCAAGACACTATTCATGATCAATAAACTCTGATCCTTCTTTTCTTGAGTTTGCATAAAGTCGGGATTTTCTTTGTGCCATATATTGCTCTGAATACACACCTTGTGTGCGACATAATTAACCAGTTTTTGGAGGGTGGGGTGCTCGGGGGGTTCTTTTTGCCACTCGTTATTTTCTCGTACATAGATGGTCTCGCGTTTGAGATCGGAACAATGAATTGGGCGTCGATACACGCCAAGCTCATTGAATTTATCTTTGATAATTTGGTAGTTTCCCATGATAAACCCTTTTTCCACCACCATTTTCAAGTCTTCCAAAGTGAGTTGGAGGGATTCGATAAAGTCGCTTACATTGACGGCATCTTTGCACTGTTCATTCAAGAAAAAATTCATATTAAACTGGGTATTGTTATGATTGGTATGATGATTTGTAACACTGGGTTGCAGGGTGGATGCAAAATGGGCGAGCTGTTCCGAGAGTTGGTCTTTGACATCGAGTTTGACGTCCGTTTTTAGTTGAGTCACTTGACTCGATAGCTCGGCATTTTTTTTCAAAACATGCTTCAAAAGCTGGATTATTTGTGCGTTCATATCGGATGAAAAGATGTCGTTCTCTTCTAGATCTTCTGATTGTTCCATCTTGATATTCTCATTTTCCAAGATTTCGGGAAATGTTTCAGACTCTTCATAAACCTCATTTTCTCTATTTTCATGGTATTGTTGGGTTTCTTCAGTTTCTTGGTTGTTGTATTCTCCAAGGTCTTGGGGTTCATTTTCAACAAAATTGTTGTTTTCTTGAAACACGCGATTTTCCAAGATTTCAACAAAATCGTGTGGTTTCACGTTTTGAGTCATGGTACACTTCTTGGAATGATACCATAAACTGTTTTTTGCCGAGTAGGCTTTGCCGCAAAATGTGCAGCTATGTGGTTTTTCAAAGAGAATCCGCTGACTCGATAAATCGGCGTTTTTTTCAGTGAAAGCGGTTCTATGGGCATGTTTACGGGTAGAACAATGTCTTTGAAAATCGCTGGGTTTGCTGCATACAAAGAGACAGATAGTACACTTATAATTTTGGCGCGCTTTTTTTTCCATCGGCGTTTTTTCCGTTCTATAAATTATAGAACCAAAAAAACGCCTAAAGGTTGGACGCAAAATTTTATGCAGTCAAGGTAGAATGATATTTTTGGTAGTTTGCTCGTACTCGAGTGAAGACGATTTTTTACAAAATTCTCCCGCGCTTTTTTCAGTTTTGGACATTTTTAAAAATGTCCATTTTTGAAAATTGACGTCTACTTTTTGTAGAAAAATCCAAAGGGTAGATTCACTTTTTAAGGATTTTTAGTTTTCTTGGAAAACACTAGAAATCGAGGGTTTTTACAAAGTTGTTCGATCGTGTCGCGCGCTTTTTTGGTTCTAAAGTCGAGCCATGTTGAAGTTGTACGAGTGGAATTTTCAAGGAAAATATATTGGAAAATAGCACGATACATGGTCTCATAAAGGATTAAATACGAATCTCGCGCGCTTTTTAGAACCCGGCGTAAAAAAGTTCTATGAATCCATAGAACCGAAAAAACGCCGGAAAAAAGTTATGCAGTCATACAAAAATAATGTGTTTGACTTTTTGCGGGTATACGAGTGAACTCGATTTTTTTACAAAATTCTCCGGCGCTTTTTTCAGATTTGGACATTTTTAAAAATGTCCATTTTTGAAAATTGACGCCTACTTTTTGTAGAAAAAATCAAAAGGGTACCACCTACCACAGACAAAAGGGAACAATTCAGTTTTTGGCCAAAACGTGGATTTTCTCATTTTTAATGGATTCTTGGTTTTCTTGGAAAACGTGGATTTTCTCATTTTTGATGGATTCTTAGTTTTCATGGAAAAAGAACCTTTTGTTGTATTTTGAAAGAATCCTTATTTTCTTTGAAAAAAGAAGAAATCGCCGTTTTTTGGTGAAACGATGAATCTCGGTCGCGCGCTTTTTCGGTTCTAAGGACGGGTCAAGTTGAAGTTGTATGAGTGGAAAATACAAAGAAAATACCTTGGAAAATGACATGAGAACTGGTCTCATAAAGGATCCGAAACGGATCAATCGCGCTTTTTAGAACCCGGCGTAAAAAAGTTCTATAAATCCATAGAACCGAAAAAACGCCGGAAAAAAGTTATGCAGTCATACCAAAAATATGATTTTGACTTTTCACTCGTTGTCAGGCAAACTCGATTTTTTACAAAATTCTCCGGCGCTTTTTTCAGTTTTGGACATTTTTAAAAATGTCCATTTTTGAAAATTGACGTCTACTTTTTGTAGAAAAATCCAAGGTCTAGTCAAAAGGGTACAAATAAAGTAAAACAGGTGTTTTCGAACAAGAATCCAATATCTTGGAAAACCAAGAATATAATATGTCACAGATTAGTATATTATATATAACAAACATGAAAGAAGCCTATGTTCATTTAGCCCACATACTCATTTTCTCAACCTTTTTGGGGTATATTGGTATCCAGCAATCGAGCATGCCAAAAATCTTGTATAACATTATCCTTGCAACAGGAATCATAGTAATTCTATACCATATCTACAAATCCTTGTATAAAAAGGATGCATGGATCAACTATATTCATATACTCATAGTAGGCCCGCTTTTGGTATACATTGGTCTCATGAAAGAAGAAACACCAAGAAAAATCTTTGAACTCATTCTCATGTTGGCATTTGCTTCTCTTGGATACCATGGATACTATTTGTTTATCGATATGTAAAAATAAAATTGAAAACACAAGAAAAAGTATCATAATCATCATACTTTTTCAACATCCACCAAAATTCAGCGCGCTTTTTCGGTTCTAAGGTCGGGCCATGTTGAAGTTGTACGAGTGGAAATTTCAAAGAAAATATCTTGGACCATGTGACGATACATGGTGTCATAAAGGATCCAATACGAATCTCGCGCGCTTTTTAGAACCCGGCGTAAAAAAGTTCTATGAATCCATAGAACCGAAAAAACGCCTGAAAAAAGTTATGCAGTCATACAAAAATTATGATTTTGCATTTTAGCTCGTGTACGAGTGAACGTGATTTTTTGCAAAATTCTCCGGCGCTTTTTTCAGTTTTGGACATTTTTAAAAATGTCCATTTTTGAAAATTGACGTCTACTTTTTGTAGAAAAATCCAAAAGGGGGGGAGGACCATGGACAAAAAGGAACTATCATAGATTCCACAAGGAATAGTTTCTTTGGTTACTATAGAATAGAAGAGAACACAACAGAAGAAATGCAAGTTGATTTAGATGGTATGTCTTTAAACCGCGAAGGACCCCTTTATGGAGTAACACAAGGAGTCTACTATGGACAGAATGAACGAGTGGATGAACTCAATAGCAGAATCCAAGACCGCCATTTTCCGTCGACACCCCTACCGGCAATGGTCGATGGCCGAGCCGTGTCTACAAAATTCGTCCTATATCCATCAGCAAATGTTCGCAAGCCACCCGCCACAACACCGGCGCCATCTGATCCCGGAACCTATTCGCCTAGTGCAGTATATACAGGTCCCATTTCAAGCGCAAAAGGCCCCACACGATTTTTCATGGACAATATCGATACAGAAACCATGCTGAGAAACCAACATTTCGCGATCCAGCGTGGCATGGGTCAAGATGTCTATGTCCCATCCTCCCAAAGCGATCTATATAAAGTGACGGTAGATCCCGGACAACCCCCCGTTCAACAGCCCAATCCCCTCTTGTTCCAACAATTCGCATTTGATACAACGCCCCACCGTAATGTAGCATCACAACCCACAGTGGGTCGCGACATGTTTTTCAACAATACGCGAACACAGTTGCGAAATACAGTGTAAATATCTAATCTATCAAGTATATAGAACTAAATATATACTTGAATACGACAACTACCAAAACCATGACCCTGATGAATATACTTACCAATCGCAAATATGCTTGGTTACTACTGACCCTTTCTCTCGGTATCATTCTCCTATGTACAATCCTTTATAATCGGATGGCAAAACCATTAAAGACGGAAGGATTTAGTCAAGAGTTACCTTTTGTTTTGAAACAGCAAACCGCAATTTATGATGATTTCTATGTGAGTATTTATGACGAAATTATGCAGCCAGTCAAACGGGTCGATTATGAATGGGCAAAAATTGTGGATGCAACCATGCCATCACAAAAACACAGCACCTTTTTAGACGTGGGTAGCGGGACAGGTGCTCTTACAAATGCCATACAAATGGCTGGATATACCGTCGAGGGTATTGATATATCCCCCACCATGAAACAATACGCAGAATCTAGGTATCCGGATCTTTCGATTACGTGTGGCGACGTGACCGATCCCATGGCCTATGATCGGTCCACATTTTCCCACGTATTGTGCACAGGATTTACTATATATCAATTCCCCAACACACTCGAGTTTTTCCAAAACTGCTTTTATTGGTTGAAACCCAATGGTTATTTGATTCTCCATGTAGTCGACCCACACAAATTCGATACGATTGTACCTGCTGGCAAACCCACGTCTTTGCAGACCCCTCAACTATATGCAAACAAACGAATTACAGATACGAAAATCGATTACCAAGAGTTTAGCTATCACTCTACCTATGATTTTTCCAACTATTCCAAAGATTCGACCGTAACCATGAAGGAGACATTTACAGACGGCGCTACAAACAATATTCGCCAAAATGAAATGGTATATTATATGGAAGAGCCCGACGCGATTTTATCCAAGGCGCGTTCGTGTGGATTTATCGTCCATGCCCAAGCCAATTATTCGGAATATAATGGCGATGCGAATCAATATTTGTTCATATTGGAAAGACCGCATTAAATGAGTAAAAAATAAACATATACTATATACGTGTATTATTCAGTATCAGATGGTGAATACTCCAAGACGATCTATGAGACTAGCTGCACAAAGACGTCGCCAACCACGCACACAAGCTATACAAAGACGTCGCCAACCACGCACACAAGCTATACAAAGACGTCGTCAACCACGCACACAAGCTATACAAAGACGTCGTCAACCACATACACCATCTAATTCTCCACCAGGACCACGCACACCATCTAATTCTCCACCAGGACCACGCACACCATCTAATTCTCCACCAGGACCACGCACACCATCTAATCCTCCACCAGGACCACGCACACCATCTAATTCTCCACCAGGACCACGCACACCATCTAATTCTCCACCACCATCACGAGGATGACAATGACGCAATAAAAAGACGATAGTTAGATAAATTATTAGTTATAATCATACATGAAATCAAATCAAATCAAATCAAAACAATCATATATTTATTCATTGGCAAGAACCCACTCTGCACATTCGACCGCTACTGAATAACCCGATTCTATATCAGGCTCCGCAGAGAGAACCTCGTCGCTACTTGCATCACCCGTCGTCATTCGATAAGAAGACGCGCGATACTTTTCCAACTCATCTGTCAACATACAGTACTGGTATCGTAACCAGTAGAGCTCATCTGAATCACAAGGCACCATTTGACAGACGCCTTGTGTCGCTTCGCGTGCGCGTAGAATATAATTGCCTTCATTTTCAATGTCTCGGGCCATGTTTCTTTTTTCTTTCTCTAACAAGAGTCGACGTTCATGTGCATCCGCGGCGGATGTCCAAGCAGACCATCGAATTCTCGCATGATGATAATCTACATATTCATCGCCATCTTCATCATCCAAAATGTCGATAAAGACGTCGTATGGCTCGCCGCTCATCTCATGACACTCACCTCCATCATGATGATGATCGTACTCATCGTACTCATCCTCATCGTGATCATCATACTCATCGTACTCATCCTCATCATGATGATCGTACTCATCGTACTCATACTCTTCATTTGCTTCGCGCATATCCAAAAACGCATCATATATATCATCGTCATCATCAGGTCGAGGCATAGTAAACAAGAGCAATAACGGTAATATGCTGTATAGTAGCACGGACAGGGGGATATATCATGACCATATATCAAAAAAGCATTTCAATTTTTCAGTCATGATGCAAACACTAGGTTAGCGCACCGTCAAAAAGTCTTCCAATTTGTATGCATTGTCGCTAAAGGATATACAAACGACACCGAGAATAATGAGCGCGGTTCCCAACAAGCCAAACCCCGTTATCACTTCCAGTCCACCGAGCCATGCGATCAACATGGTAAACACTGGAGCAGAGTATATCAGGGCCGAAATGATATAGGACGAATGTTTTTTCAACACGTACAAATACATCATGTTTGTCACAAATCCGGCCAAGACAGATGCAATAAATAACCAAGCAACATGTCGCGCATCTATTTTCGGAATATCTTTGGAAATGATGCCGCGATGATACGAAGAAAAGGTCAATAGCGCCGCAAAATAAAAGACGCCGCCTACAAAGAGAATCGTCTCGGTACGGATATCGCGCAATAATTGTTTATGAACAAGGGGCGTAATGCCCCATAGAAACGAAACTAATAGAGCGATCCCTATATAGAATAGTTCCATCAATTACTATTATTTCCAAGATCTTGGAAAATGAACAACAATACTTATATTGTCATTACACATTTTTACAATGTATAATGATGGATGTGGATATGCGTATATATCCAATACCAAATAATATCATATAGACGTATGATGATTCCATCGATCAATGATGGATGATATAGACGATTCGTTTTATTTAGAGGATACATCATCCGCTGAACAAAGACATCCCTATGAATACATCTATATCGCCGTGGTCGCGATTCTCATCGCAATGGCGGCCTATATCAAATTGACGTATCCTTTTTGGAATGTCCAGCCCATCTTCCATAGCTATGATCTTTGGCGTTATTCGATCCAAAACCCGTCGTTTATCCAACGCGGAAAACCCATGCGTACAAAATTCAACGATCCCGTCCACGTAAAAACGGCAACGTACGGAGACTTGGATAAGGATATCTTGGTAAAAATCGTTGATTTATTACAGTGTCACTATATCCCGAGCGACCGCGTACTCTCAACCCTAACTGAAACCACGATTACACCCTATCTGACGGGACAAAACGAGGCGACTTATATTTCGGTCTACAAAGAAGACGTCTTGATCGAACGTGCAGACCCATCTACCAAACAAGAAAACACGATCCAAGTACTATACAAATATGTAGCCGCCATGGTTTCGAGACACATCACATTGTATATTCCCAAGGCACCCTATCCAGTCTCCGCCTATTATTGGGACTTTCTTTGTACCCATCGAGCATACCGCGCGAAACACATTTCGCGAAACCTGATTCAAACCCACGAATATAATCAGCGGACTCTAAACCCCCAAATTCTGACATCTCTCTTTCGAAAAGAGGAAGATCTTTGCAAAGGGATTGTACCCCTATGTGTCTTTCAAACATCCACGTTTTATTTGCGACCCGTGAAGATGCCCCCTCTCCCACAACATTATCAAACACGCCGGATTTACAAAGAAAATACACACATTTTAATGGAATGTTTTGCCCAATTAACAGTCCAAACAAACAACGTCATTGTAGCTATGAATGATATAGGATCCATCATAGCACTTATTAATACAAACCAATGGTTTGTCTATGCACTGCAAGAAAAAGACCAAACCAGGGCCATTTATTTCTTCAAAGATGCTCAGATTCAATACGAGGATATTGAGAACGGCCGATTGTTGCACTGTTTTGCCTGTTTTACGACAGCCTCAATTACCAACGCCCAGTTTTTCACGGGATTTTTGCATGCATTGCACAATATTTTAGCTATCCAAAACGCCACCCCCTTCAGATTGCTCATGTTTGACCATTTGGCCGAAATCAATCATATTTTGTCTATATGGCGAAACAAATATAGTCCCGTCTTTGAAAACAAGGCGGCATATTACTTGTATAATATGGTAGTTCAGGGAATGCCGATAAAAAATGATAAATTTATATCATTGATATAATATATACACATGGTGGATAGATTAAATATAACTTATACACTATTTCAATCGCTGTATACTGCAATTATAGTTGAACCAAGACAACATAAAGCTTTATCTTTTGTTCTAAAAAATTTTCTTGATAATTTGTCGAATGAATGGAATATTATAATTTTTCATGGTAATTTAAATATTGAGTTTATAAAAAATATAATCGAAAATGAGCTATCTAATTATAAAGAACGACTCAAATTAATAAATTTACATGTAGATAATTTAACAAGAGATGAATACAGTCGTCTATTTATACGAAATCGACTATTTTATGACTATATTCCAACTGAGACATTTTTAGTATTTCAAACAGACAGTATGATTTTTCCAAAAAATAAACATTTACTAAATAATTTTTTAAAGTATGATTATGTAGGAGCACCATGGCCTCACATTCCTAAAAACAATCAGCTAGTCGGAAATGGAGGACTATCATTACGAAAAAAATCAAAAATGTTGGAAATTATGGAACTTGACACCAATGTAGCTAATTATGATTTATCAGAAGACGTATTTTTTGCATGTACCGACGTTGTTAATTTATATAAACCGTCACCAAGTGAAGCCATGCATTTTTCGATCGAAAACATATTTTGCGATAGCGCATTTGGTGGACATCAGCCATGGCGTATTGGAAGCGAAAAAATCAAAAATTATTATCCTGAGATAATGAATTTATTTATTTTACAATTCTAACCAATTTTATTATCATAGTGATAACAAAATTATGATTAACCATAGTTATCCAAAACGTCCTTATTTAAGGACGATTGGGAGAACATGGTATGCATTGACCGAGGAATTAAAGGTTAACGAATGTATTTTCCGGCGCGTGCAAAAGAATCCACGACAAAAATAATAAAGACACCTAAAAAGGTGTACAAGATAATCTCTTCAGTAACATTGTTGGTTTTCTCGCTCTGTTGTTCCTCCAACATGTGAATCATATAGTTGATTTTTTCCATGAGTTTGTTGTCGAGTGGTGATGTAGCGGGACCTAGACCCATCTTTTGATAATACGGTGATGCAGCGGCCAATTTGGCGGGATCATAACTGGCTTTGTAATTGCTGTAGGTAGTGTTGGCATTTCCTAAAGTGGAATCTGTAGAATAACCCGATGGCATAGTCGCACTAGTAGCGCCAGCACTAGTACTGCTACCCATAGGCAACATAGGAAATTCTTTCTTAACCTGAATGGCGGGATTGGATAGGGGAACAAAGTTAGCCAACTTGTTTCCGTCATTGTCGTTATTAGCCATTTGATTGATCAACTGGTTTACACGTTCACTTCGAGAATCTTCGGCACTTGACCCAACCACGGTACCTACACCATCACTATCTTGCGAATCTTTGTATTCCTTTTCGCTAGATATGTACTCATCGGGGCCACCAAGATTGCCAAATGGTGGCGGTGGCATCTTTTTCAATGTTTTTCGCATAGTAGGGATCCTCTTTTTGTTGTCTGCACCACTAGTATCATCATTGGACCATATAGAAGCAGAAGTAAGTAACGACATATGATCTATTGTTTGTTTATGAAATAGGGAGAAATCTAACCAAGTAAACTAACTATACTCTTAGAAAATAGGAAGATTTTTATTCGAATGAAAATATCATTCTACTATAACAGGACAACGGATCATTTATTATAGGTTTTACAATTCACACAATGTTTAGCATAACAAAAAAATCATCACAACTACCTTATTATCTTTCCAACAAAAGAATGTCAACGGATGAAATAGTATCCATTTTTCTATTATTAGTCGTCGCACTCTTTGTATTGTATCCGGAAGAGATTGTCTTGTTTGGCCATACCATTTTAGGAAAAACACTTGCGGTTGCTGTTATTATAGGGTTTACTTGTTTGGATGTGATATCCGGAATTCTAGTTTGTCTTTTGGTAATCTTCTTTTATGAAAATTCGATCGTAGAAGGTATGCTAAATACATTGGCAACGGCCGATCCCAATTATCAAGACTTTGTAAAAAAATGGGGAAATCCAAAGAAAACGGTTCCTCCAAATACGGAGGATGGATTGGAAATATTTGATTGGATGTCGGAACCGTCGGATTTTCAACAAGAAGATACTTTATCTTTTAGTGAACCCTTTACCAAAGATACAAGAGACATATTGCCATCGTACGAGACGTTAGTCACTCAAAAAATCAACACGGAAGTGGAACTTGTGCTACCCAAAATTGATGTCCGATGATAATGACGAAAAATCTCGCTTAATTATAGTAAGTATTCGCTACACATCCTACTATGGCAACTCCATTCCCACAAATGAAAAAATCCAGCAATTCAAAACCAAAACTATCCAAAGAGTTGAAGGCGCGCGTCGGAAAATCTATGGCGAATCTTTTGCAGTATTTACATGGTCATGTACATGCACTCAACAATAGCAAACTATTCGCCGGACTCATGATCATCACATTGAATATTTCTTCAAAGTTTGTGAATATAAAACTGAGCAAATCGATGGAATCCTATTTGAGACATACATTTAGTCGTGATATTCTGATTTTTGCGATTGCATGGATGGGAACCCGCGATATATATATTGCCCTCATCATCAGTCTCATTTTTATTATTTTGATGGATTTTTTGTTGCACGAAGACAGCATGTTTTGCTGTTTACCACAACAATTCCGCGACCATCATATATCGCTCTTGGACAGTAGTAACAATGCAGTTGAAGGATTAGATGGCAAAAAAGTAACGGATGAAGACATTAAACGTGCACAGGCAGTTTTGGAAAAGGCCAATACACAGAATGCATTGGTGGGCGGTTCATTTAGACAACAAGTCAATTCACCCAGCGATATTATGAGATTTTAATGTGAGCTAACCATCAATACAATACAAGATAGACAACAATATATCATAGTAATATAACCGTTGGTAAACCGTTATATTATAGAAACATGTCGAATGGCGAATATATAATTGAAACCGTCAAGATTATGATGGTAACCAATATTCCGAATAAAGAACCCATTCCATTTACGAGCGATGTACTATATCATCCATTTCTGCAACCCAACCTGGGAAAATACAAACTAAAAAAATATCCGAGTGTAGTGACGGAAGGATTGTTATATGATACGACTTTATTGAATCAGCTCGATTATTCGAGGCGCGTCCGATTCTTTTTTGAACCCGACTATATGCGAAAAAAGTTGGCGGAACTGAATCGCAATGGCGGAATGACTGTAAATATAGCAAAACCAATTATTGGCAAAGCCCCGAACGAACCAAAATTTAATCCCAGTGATGAAGAATGGGATGATTATGAAAAACAATGGGATGAATATAGGAATATCAATGATAAAAAACAGGCTGACTATTCCAAAGAAATAGACAATATAAAAATAAAAAATATTGAGGTTATGATAAAAATGTTATTTCAAACAAAATATCCCATCATTGAAAACGTCAGTAACTCTTATTGTTTACATATTGAACCTGATAATACTTTATGTAATAGTATAGGATTTACAGCAAAAGGAAGTGTTCCTCCATTCATTATTGCTTTAGCCCCTGGTCTATTTAAAGGATTGGAATCGTATTATTCTTATATAAAAACAGATGGTTCCGTTTACACTGTGACAAAAACTATATGGCTGAACGATGTTATAAACAATCCTTACTATAGAGGACTTATTGATCAGTTTAATACATTTAAAACGTGGAGAAATAATGAAATAGAAAAAATAAAAAAAATATATATTAAACAATCAACAACTCTTCAACGTGTTACCAATGAAGCGTTTTCTGTAGTTACATTAGCATTATTAAAAAATTTATCAGAACAAGCAAATACATTAAACACACGAAACCGTCGCGATGATTTCACAAACAAACAATTAGTTAATTATATTGTAGATTTTATAGCTATATTATTTGAATCATCTAAAGATGATAAGAGTATGAAAACATTATATAAAAAATGCAATAATTCCGCTTCACTTGAATTATATAATAATTTGAAAATTGATAATGCCTATTACGATGATTTAAAAAATAATGGTTTCAATTTGAGTGAAATTAACCATTTAATACGTGAAAAAAGTGAAGATTTTAAAACTAATCTAACAGAAAAAATAGATAAATACGTTGAAGAATTTAGCAAATTACCAAAATATGAAGTATATAAATTTATTGCGAATGAAAAAATAGACATAAATGGAAGAATAGACATAGTTATAACGCCTACAAATGTTACAAATTTAAGAAGTATTTATAATGATTTAATAAAAAATGGTATTTCAATTCGCGAAAATATAAAAAAAAAACTAAATCCTGTGTTTGATCAAGCAAAACGCGTTGATAATTTAGATACAATTAATACAAAATATTTTGGAAAAGATATTAATATTAATTTTGAAGATGACGATGAATCTACACGTAACTTATTAAAAACAAATTATGGGCAATATGTTAAATTTGTTGATAATTTAAAAAAATTTATTACACCAAACAAAGAATCGAATAATATACAATTACAATCATTAATCGAAGATTATGTAGAAGGCAATACAGATAATATTTTTACTAACGTAATAACTGCTATTTCCAAAAATTGTTTAGGTAAACATAATCGTAGAGAATTGGGTAAAGATATTACAAAGTATATGAAAGTGGATTATACGACAACGGAAACCATTACAGAGGGTGAACCCAAAACCGAACTCTATTTGGCGGTGGACGTTGTCAAGGGTGAACTCACCGACTCAAATATTAGAAAAATTACGTGCAATTATCGTGGCGAAGAACTGACGGATCGTTTTGATCGTATTCGCAAAAAATGGGCATATAATCCATTTGAAATCGATAAAAAACGGTTGTTTTTCGATTTTGAAAAAATATTGGCGGCAAAAGAACCGGTCAAGAAAGGAAAAGGTGAGGCTGGACCACTGCCGCCGCCGCCACCACCACAAAAAGGTGGGCCTCCTGGAATAGCAGCAGCACCCCCACCACCGCCAGCAATTCTTGCACAAGGCGGAAAAAAATATACTCGAAATAAGAAAGTAGGACGTATGCGTAATCATCATATTACCCAACGTATGAGACGGTAGTTAGAATGTTGCAACACCATTTACATATTTGCCTACCTGGTCACCGACGTCGCCATCTGCATCTGCTGCATAAATGGGACCGTTTTGTTCATTTACAACATAGTATGTTTTTCCTTTGATTGTTACTTCATACACTTCTTCCTCCTCCTCCACACCAGCTTGCTCAGCAGGCGCAGCTTCACTAGCTTGCGCCTCCTCCTCTTCCTCCTCGGCTTCACTAGCTTGCGCCTCCTCCTCCTCATCTTCCTCTTCAGCTTCACTAGCTTCTTCCTCCTCCTCCTCACCAGCTTCCTCCTCCTCCTCATCTTCCTCTTCAGCTTCACTAGCTTGCGCCTCAGCTTCCTCCTCCTCGCCAGCTTCACTAGCTTGCGCCTCCTCCTCACTAGCTTCTTCCTCATCACTGGCTTCATCACCTTGCGCGTCAACATCCATAGGAACCTCTTCAAGTTGATAAACAATATTTTCCTTTTTTTGTGGTGGGTCTACCACCATAATATCAGAATCCTCATCCTCCTCATCATCAGAATCATCACCATCTTGCGAGATATCCATTTCAATGTCACTGACAACTTCCAACCCAGGCTCGATTTTGATGGCAACTGTCGGAGGTTTTCGCAATGGTTTTCTAGCGGAGGTACGCGCAACGGGGCGAGGATTTGTTAAACACATTTGTATCACCTCATGCAATGTCTCAATCTTCGCTTTCAACCGACGATTTTCGTCCAACAAATCCGTCACCATGGGCGAGTTCATCATGTGCAAATAATTCGCAGTCTTGCTCATGTTGTTTGATATTATACTATATGGATTAGGGCTCTTGTTATAATCATACAACTCATCCCTTTATACTATTTCAATTTTTCAGAATAGATGACAAATTGAATCACCAAAATATACACAAAATACGATTATTTTTGCAAACCAGCCATTTTGCTAGGACCGCCATCAGTACCCGCTCCTGCTCCCGCCCCCGCTTTTTCACTCTGACGTTTTACTTTATACACGCCCCCGGCAATCTGATTGGACGACCCCATTTTCGTACCCCCATAAATGTTCAAAATAAAATCGTCATTGTCCTCATGCAATTCGGGCAAAATACGGGTCAGTGGTTTATCTACTACCAACAACATGTGCTCGGTTTTCAGCAATTTCCGATACTCCTGAATCGATAAGTTCCCATAAAACTTGTCCAACAAATAATAAGGATTAGGTGCGGGCTTTATATTTTTCTTATAGTCATAGACCTTGCTATAAATATGGTTCAGTAAATGATAACGTTCAAATTTCGTCGAATCGTCCAAATTCTCCTTCATCAAAAAAGCCACTGCGCATTCGGGGCGACAAAATGCACCATATCCGTAGACAGTTTCGTCCATTTCATATTTCGGAATATAACACGGATGTGTATCAAAATCATAGGTACACCAAAAACACGCCGATTTTTTATCCACTTGTGCATTCTTATAAAGTTGTATTTTCAGGGATTTCAGTTTTGAATTGATATCTTTCATACTGACCCCCCTGGTTTCATCCTCCGTCTTTTCAATTTCCAATTTGGCATTGCATAATTGGCACATGCTACCCACAATATTATTTGTTTGTACGACAGAGCCACCATTGCCGTATAGACCATCACTTGTACGATGTGTCGATTCTTGGTAAGCATGTAATGCATTATCCGCAACCTGAGCCGGAGCAGTTGATGCAGCACTATATTTAGAAAAGACGGGAGTTTTTTCGTAACTGCAAATTTCGGGGGGAGCAGTCGGATTATATGCGAGATAATCCACCATGAGTTTATCGCGAGACTGATTATATTCGTTTAAATCTGCAGATGAACATTTCAGATGGAGAATCACATTGGACACAACGGGAGGTTGTTCCGCTATATCTGTTTGTTTACTAATGAGCTTACCACCCTTGGGCTTTCTACCACGTTTTTTCAAGGTGGCCGGTTCAATCGTAGCCGATACTGAAGCATCAGCATGAATTATATCATTGTTACAAATTTGTAAAGGTGTAAAAGGTGATGAAATTGGGTTACCACATAGATCTTGCAATACGAGTTGTATATTGTTGACAATGGGTAAAGATTGGGATGACGAGGGGATTGCTGGGGGCGATGAAATTGGCAATGGATTAGGGTTGGGGCTGGGGCTAGGTTTTACCACACTCTTTCTAGGCATATTCCTTTACTTTTGCGCTTATAAATGTTTTCTACACACGTAATGAAACAACGATAATTTGGTTTAAGCCATTTTCATTTATTATTTTACGCAAAGAGACTATATAACAATATAACAAAATCATATCATTTGCCAATAGTTTCACAAAGATAACAGCTGCGACATAGAGGCATATAATTATCCGATCCAATGACAATTTGAGATGACTCGCGTGTAATACGATGCGAAAAAATGCCACGCTCACCATTGCGACATTTAACGCATATGGCCGATAATTTTACAATTTCATCAGAATAGGGGATCAAATCCAAGATTTGTCCAAACGGTCGCCGTTTAAAGTCCCCATCTAGTCCATATAAGAATACCCGTTTTTTATGCACATCGACCCATTCAAGGACAGTATGAAACAAATCGCCGAAAAATTGGGCCTCGTTTACCAAGATGACGTCGACATTATCAAGTGAACCGCTGCTACTATCGCTTCCGCTACCATCACCAGCAGTTGCCCACGTAATCGTCGAAAGCTCCTTTGTCCGGATACATGGAATCATGATTTTATCGTGTGTGGACAGCATAGAGTCGTGATATCGCGTATCTTCGGCGTAATTAATGACAACTACACGCATACCACTGTAACGAGAGTCGTTATATTGTTGTATGAGACGCTTGGTCTTTCCCGAAAACATGGAACCCACGACGATTTCTAAATATCCGGCTACCATGGATCTTTGATTATCTTAGTATGATTTATCTATCCTAGTATGTATCTTTATTTTTATCTCGTTTTCAAAGAACAAAGGACAAAAGACAAAAGACAAAA